>ERZ1292629.42-Hain-H43-01um-R1-42-length-119827-cov-13_pt1 | contig 119827 bp, 122 predicted proteins | sample MGYA00564399_ERZ1292629 | MGnify/ENA primary metagenome ERZ1292629 (study PRJEB36523, sample SAMEA6512636) | groundwater metagenome | collected 2019-01-08 | study: AquaDiva: Metagenomics assemblies of 32 groundwater samples | reverse complement strand
TAACGAACGCAACCCTCGTTGGCTGTTACAAGTGTCAGCCGAGACCACCCAGCACTTTGATTGGAAACTACATTCAAAAAAATATTTTAAAAAATGCACGGATAAAATTTTGCTAAATTTTTCCTCGTGCTCGCTCCGTCGAGCTCGCAAGGCATTTTTAAAAACATTTTTTGATTTCGTTTCTTATTTGAGTGCTGGGAGGAAGCGAGGATGACGCCAGGTCAGCATGTCCCTCTGACGCCTTGGGCTACACGCATAATACAATGGTCACTACAACAGGTTGCGACATCGTAAGATTGAGCTAATCCTTAGAAAAGTGGCCCCAGTTCGGATTGAGGGCTGAAACTCGACCTCATGAAGTTGGAATCGCTAGTAATCGCGGGTCAGCTATACCGCGGTGAATACGTTCTCAAGTCTTGTACTCACCGCCCGTCAAGTCAGGGAAGTTGGGAGTACCCAAAGGCTCACGCAAGTGGGACTAAGGTAAACTCAATGACAAGGACTAAGTCGTAACAAGGCACGGGTAGCGGAAGCTGCTCGTGGAATATTTCAAGGTGAAAAACTTCTCTCCACTTCGGTGGAGAGAATGAACGAGTCGTTATTGTGCGCCTCAATTGAGCGTACAATGGTTTATCAGATACCTAAAACTGTTTAACGTCAGGAAAGACTGATGACACTGGGAAAGACTAGACCGACCCGCCTACGCGAAAGCTACGGCGTGGTAAGAACGGAACAAAACAAAGAATATCTAAAATAACCAAAAAAGCGCTTATCTAGGCGCTTTTTTGCTATCCACTTTACCCCTTGACTTTTATATATAGAATATGCTATAATATAAGTAGACAAAGCAATATTAAATCTTTCAATTTTTTATTCCCAAGGAGGGGAAAAGAATGAAGAAATTAGTTAATTTTGCAAAAGAAATGTTAGTTCTTTTGATTGTAGGGGCTATGTTTTATGGATTTTTTATTTATCAAGAATCCAAGTACATAGTAGAAAAGGTCTGGCCCGACCAGATAGTCAGAGTACTAGATGCCAAGGGTCAAGAGGTTCACAACGTGGACCTCAATGAAGTGAAATATGAAGTGGTTTGGGTTGCTCCAGACCATCTCAGAAAATAGGTGCAAAATAACGCACCAAAATATATAAGGGCGCAGGCAGTATGCTAGCGCCCTTTTTTCTTGTTTAAAATCATATTTTTTGGTATATTTCAACAAGCCCGCCTTCGCATAAAGCTTCGGCAGGGCGCTGAAATTTTATAGTCATTTCATTCCTTAAAATTTTGCGCGCGTGTAGCTCAGTTGGTAGAGCACTCGACTGATACTCGTGGGGTCCCAGGTTCGAACCCTGGCACGCGCACAGCGTTAAGAAAAACCTGCACTGCTGCAGGTTTTTTAGCTGTGCGAGACGGAAGCATGTTTTTTCATCAGAAAAAACAGCCGAGTCCGGGTCGGGAAAATTTCGTTTTGACGAAAACGAAATTATTCCTGACCACAAGCAAACAAAAAATCACCCTCGGGTGATTTTTTGTTTTCTTAACTCAATCAAATATCTTTCTTAGTTTATTGATTGGTTTTGAAACTGCTAGGCCAGACCATACTCATATTGCCTACGCTATCAACAGCTCGTGTCAAGTAATAATAAGTAGTGTTTGGTTGCAGATTCTGGATAGTAATGGAGTGATTGTAAATTCCACCATTATCGTTAGAGAAAACACCGCTGACATAAGGCTGTTGGCGAGGACCGGTAGCTTCATTGAACACTAAGGGTAAGTTACTATAATAGACTTGACCTTGAGTAGGTTCGTTAGTTGTCCAGTTGAAAGTAGCACTTGTGCTATGTACTTGAACTGAAGCTACACTCAAAATTGGTGACGCATCCCAAGAAACTTGACCACCCAAGAGACTATTGATTCTCGCCATAGTTGCGGGTCCAACTCGGCCATAACCTGTAGTTGCAGGAGTACCAGCAGAGACTATGCCTTGAGCAACTTGAAATCTTTGTACAGCTGCTTGAGTTAGAGAACCGAAGTATCCGGTAACCAAACCTTCAGGATAAATACTAGAATCTTTGGCAAGGTATGTTTGAAGTTCGGTAACATTTGAACCAGTTGAACCGAAGTCCAACGAGCTAGTTATTGCAGCAAAAACGCTTTGAGCTCCCAAAAGGAAAGTCAATACGACTGCTGACATTACGATTGTTTTTTTCATGTTATTTTTAATTTTATTTTTACTAAATTTAAGGTTAGTGGATTACTCATATAGTCGACCAACCTATTGATTTACACCACTATTTTGTGTCCTTCCACCGCTAATGCCGTTTCAAGTCCGGACATATTACAAGAATATTACAAGATGAGATTTACACCCTACGTAAGACTTTAACTACGAAAATAAGGGCCATGGCGCCAAGTAACGCTACAAGAAAACTATACAAATTAAAACCACTCACTCCGCTTTCTCCGAAAAAACTCATGAGCCACCCACCCAAAACCGCACCAACAATACCAACGATGATATTGAGCACAGCTCCTTGTTCAGCATTGGTTTTCATAATAATGGAAGCAATCCAACCAACCAAAGCACCGAAGATAATCCAAAGAATAATTCCCATATATTTTTGATTAATTATTAATTTTATTTATTTATTTTTTTGCTACTTCCTTTTGTAATTTTTTAATCTCTTTTTCCAATTTGCTTATATTAGTTTCCAATTTTTTGGTATTTTCTGTATGCTTGGATTCCAATTGATTAGCATGACTAGCTAAAGTCTCAGCCACCATCATCATATCGGTGACATCTTCCATCGCGAGAAGTATGATCGGGGGAAACTCTTTTGAATGCTCATCGCTTTTGAGATAAATTTGACGAGCATTCAAAATAATTACTTTACGTCCGACAAAAGGGAAGTTGTGAGTCACTTCAAAGCCATTAAAAAATGTATTTTTGGGTAGAATGTCTTCAAGTAATTTGCGCAAAGCTGGAATATTCCACTGTCCATTACCAAGTTCATACACCATTTTATTTTCAGTATCTTTAGATTCAACCTGAAATGTTTTATAGAAAGACTCATTGGCAGCCATAACATTTAAATCTTTATCAAGAATCAAAATTGGTTCCCGTACGATATCTACCACAGTCCTAATATAAGTCCAACTTACTTTCCACAAACTATCAAAGAAATCCGTACCAACAAGTTCAATATTTTGATTTGTCATTTTATTATTCTTATTAATTTTAATTTTTTCTGCATTAGCAAAGCCGTTGCAATGAAAAAACTATTACAAATTAAGGTTCGCTATTAACTACCTATAATGCTATGATCAAACTAATTGGATAGTGCTATTCCATTTGTAACGTTTATGTAATATAAAATAGTCATACACTGTGTACTGTCTACGCAGAAATATAGACATTTCTCCACAACAAGATCATTACTGTAATATTTATGTAATAAAAAGCCGATACACTCGGCTCTAAGATGTTATGACTACACAAGAAGAAAAAGAAAGAGAAGGCGAATTGACTTCAGCCTACAAGGACTACGAAAAAGGATTAAACCTTTATGCTTTTTCAAAAGTGCATAACCATTCGACTGGAGATGATCTGGTGCAAGATACTTTTATAAAAACTTGGCGTTATCTAGTCCGAAACGGCAAAATACATTTGATGAAAGCTTTCCTTTATCATGTGCTCAACGGTCTCATTATAGATGAATACAGAAAACACAAAGCAACATCACTCGATACTCTTATTGAAAAAGGTTATGAACCAAGTGTTGATGATTCAGATAGACTTTTAAATGTATTAGATGGCAAGGCAGCACTCATTCTGATTGAACGTTTACCTGAAAAATATAGAAAGGTAATGCGTATGAAATACGTGCAACTTTTATCACTTCAAGAAATGTCGCTCATTACCGGCGAAACCAAAAACGCTATCGCAGTGCAACTACACCGAGGATTGGCAAAACTAAAATTTTTATACAACTACGCTCACTGATTATTCAATTCTTCTTCTATACGAAGAAGTTCATTATATTTAGCGGTGCGCTCAGAGCGGGAGAGCGAGCCGGTTTTGATATGACCTGCATTTGTGCCAACTGCAAGATGAGAAATAGAAGTGTCTTCAGTTTCGCCACTGCGGTGAGAAATAATCGTGCTCCAATGGGCATCTTTGGCTCTTGCAATAACATCCAGTGTTTCAGAAAGTGAGCCGACTTGGTTTAGTTTTATCAAAATACTATTGGCAGCTTTTTTCTCAATACCTTCTTCCAATTTTTTCATATTAGTCACGAACAAATCGTCCCCAACTATCATAATGTCATCGCCAAATTCTCTGGTGAAAGAGGAGCTGGCTTCCCAATCATCTTCCGAGAAAGGATCTTCTATTGAGACTATCGGGTAATCTTTTATTAAATTTTTATAATAATCTGCAAGTTCAGAGCTAGTGAATTCTTTATTTTCAGATTTTAAAATATATTTTCCATCTTTATAAAATTCAGAAGAAGCGGCATCGAGCGCAATACCAAAATCGGCATCAGGTTTGAAGCCGGCTTTTTCGATAGCTTGCATGATGAAATCTAGCGCTTGCCTGTGAGAGCCTATTTTAGGAGCGAAGCCACCTTCATCACCGACTTCTGTGCTTAAACCTTTTTCTTCCAAAATACTTTTCAAGTGCATAAAAATTTCATCACAATCTTCCAAAATCTCAAAAAAAGGTTTTGGCCAAAGTGGCACAATCATAAACTCTTGAATATCCAAACCACTGTCGGCGTGTCTGCCGCCATTTATAATGTTGAGCATTGGGATAGGCATGCTTGTTTTGTTGTTTGAAATTTGCGCGATATGTCTAAAAAAAGGAACTCCAAGTTTCAAGCTTTCTGCTTTAGCAAAAGACATTGAGATACCCAAGATACTGTTAGCACCAAAGTTTGATTTGTTTTCGGTACCGTCTTTTTCTATCAAAAAGTTATCCAAAGTGCGTTGATCAAAATCTTTACCGTACAAAAGGGGAGCAATCTCATTTTCAATTCTTTCAGCTACCTTTTTTTCACCAAGGCCGGCAAAGTGTTCCATATCGCCATCACGCTTTTCTAATGCCTCGTATTTGCCTGTAGAAGCTCCACTAGGCACACTAAATCTACCAAATTCACCAGTAGACGCACCTTCTAAATAAGTATCAACTTCCAATGTAGGATTGCCCCTCGAATCCAATATTTCTCGCGCTTCAATTTTAGTTATTTTGGACATAAGTAAATTATAACGCATCCAATACTTTTTTTCTAACCTACCCCCACCCTCCCTTACTTTAAGGGAGGGGTGACTTCGTTTTAAACTCTAATTAAAAATCTTTACGCAATACTAGTTGCGCGATTTCCCCCTTAAGGTAAGGGGGATTAAGGGGGTTAGAAAGATTCAAAGAAAAATAAAAAACCTTGCAATTTTTGTTTAGTAGTGGTATATTATTGAAGGAATCATTTGAAAGGAATACACCATGATTAGAAGAATGGATACGAGAGTTTGGATTTGCAAAAAATGCAATAAAAGGGGATTCGTGAAATTTTGGCCCAATAGCGGGGCATCAAAAATTCTCGATAAAATTAAAGAATCCCATAAGGAAATGTCTCCCAACTGCGAACTGTCGGTCGAGACTTTGAAAATCATTTATCCTGGGAGTCTCTCGATACGAGAACTTGCAGAGGTCGCGAGTATACCAACTCGAAAAAGAAGATTTCGTTAGCTTTCCTAAATATGTCGGCCAACAACTCTAGAGTTGTTGGCCTTCGTCTTATCTTGCAATTTTTGGTGAAAGTGGTTAAATGTTGGCAGAAGTAAATTAAAATTCTAGACCTTGATTGGTCAAGGAGGAAATATGGGTTTCGTTGTGATGACAGATTTAGCAACAAATATAATCAGTATTGCATGCAGTAATTGTCATAAACATCATTTCGTTCTTGGTGGACAAGATGTTTATTATTGCACTGATCTTGAAAAGGCTCTGGCTCAAGCAGCAGTATTTAAGGAAACTCAACAATGTTACGAAAAAATCGAGCCATTTTGCGGACACGTAACTCAGAGAGATCCTTCGGATATGACGAATGATGAAATAGACAAAGAAGTTTTAAAAATTAACAGAGATTTATATCTCAACACCTTCGAGAATAAATTCTTCATAGAGCGAATCCATTCACTCTTGAAAATACGAAACTCAAGATAGTACATCATCAAAGAGCGACCTCTCGGTCGCTCTAGCTTTTTATATTTTATTTTTAACTCATTATCCACTTTTTCGCGGTCGCGAATTTTTGAACAATGTATAATTTTATTAATGAAAAAAGAAACTAAAGAAAAAGCCATTTCTATAGGCAAAGATATTTTACTAAGTATTGGAGTCTTGGGAGTTGCGACAATTGCTGTTGGTATGGGCAATGCAGTCCAGTTGCTGAAATACACTTCTTTGGGTGGCAAAAAGACAAAGTATAAAACTTATCAGATAGATAAAAGTGTGAAAAGTTTGTTAAACAGAGGATTACTTGAAATAACTGAGGACAAATATAACAAATATTTAAAAGTTACAGAAAAAGGCAGTAAACTACTCCTCAAATATCAATTAGAAAGTTTGGCAAAAGAAAAACCAGAAAAATGGGATGGAAAATATAGAGTTGTTATTTTTGATATATCAGAACAGAGAAAAAAGATTAGGGACAATCTTCGGAATACTTTGCGTTTATTTGGTTTTATTCAGTTACAGGGAAGTGTTTGGGTTTATCCTTATCCTTGTCAAGAGATTATTGCTTTATTAAAAAAATATCTTGAACTAGGCGATGAGGTTATTTATATGAATGTAAATTCTATTGAGAATGATGAATGGCTTTTAGAAAATTTTAAACTAAATAATTAATATAATTGGTCAATTATTCGCGACCGCGATTTTTTGAACAACATAGAACAAACTTTGCAAATTTTAGGGAAGTGGATTAAAAAAACAACAAAATTCACCACGTTTGATAAAACAATAAGGAATGTATGCGAGCCAGAAAACCAAAATAATAAAAAATATACGCTAAGATAATAAAAAATATATAAAATAATACAATTTTTTTATTATTTATTTGACCAATATATTTTTTAAATAAACTCCTGAATACAAACCAATTTATAAAACATAGTATCAAAACAAAGAATAGTCCAAAAAGGCGTGATGATCCCAAGATATTTGGGAGAGATTCTTGAGGAAAACCCATTGTGAAATATAACAATGTTATATCTAATAATACATAACCTGCAGGAAAAGTAATGATAGAATTTAAAATAACCAGTTTTAACAAACTTCCAAATCTAATTTGTAATTCTCCCGTTTTTTCAACAAACGCTTTTATAATGAAATACAACAGACAAGTTATTATTAATATAGGAATACTCCATGAAAAAATAAGAGTCCATAAAGAACGCAGTAAAGAAGGTACTAAAAAATTGATTAGGAAATAAGCTAAATTGGTCATAATAAATTTACTAATAATAATTTCAATTTTGTTTCTTTTCTTCTTCGGAAATAGCGAGGATCATTGGGATGATGGAGTCGGGGTTGAGAGAGATGGCTTCAATGTTATTGGAAACAAGAAAACGAGTGAAATCAGGATAATCCGATGGTGCTTGGCCACAGAAGCCGATGTATTTGCCACGTTCACGACATTTTTTGATAGCCATAGCCACCAAAGTTTTGACTGCCGGATCATTTTCGTTAGAAATATGAGCAACGACTCCAGAATCTCTGTCCAAACCAAGAGTAAGTTGCGCTAAATCGTTTGAACCGATAGAGAAACCATCAAAAATATCCAAGAATTCATCCGCTCTTAAGACGTTAGCAGGGATTTCACACATCACATAGACTTTGAAACCATCGACACCTTTCTCCAGACCTTCTTCTTTCATAATATCCAAAACTTTTTGACCTTCCTCGGGAGTACGGCAGAAAGGAACTAGAGCGACGACATTTTTGAGACCAAATTGTTCGCGGACTTTTTTGAAAGCTCGGCATTCAAGCTTGAAAGCCTCTTTAAACTTTGGATCATAATATCTGGAAGCGCCACGCCAACCAATCATTGGGTTTTCTTCTTTTGGTTCAAAATCTTCACCGCCGAGTAAAGTAGAATATTCGTTAGTTTTGAAATCAGAAAATCTCACCACCACATCGTTGGGATAAAAAGCGGCACAGATTTGACCGATACCTTCAGCGAGTTTATCAACGTAATAACTTATTTTGTCATCATAACCAGCAGTGATTTTTTCAATCTTATGTTGAAGGGTTTTATTTAAACTATCAAAATTCAAAAGGGCATTTGGGTGAACTTTGATGTTAGAAACGATAATAAACTCTTCACGAGCGAGACCGACACCTTTGTTTGGAATAAAAGAATACATAAAGGCGCTTTCAGGTGAGCCAATGTTCATGCAAACTTTAGTTCTAGTTTCCGGAATATTGGTAATATCATGAGCCTCTTCGGTCCATTCCAATTTGCCTTCAAAAACATTGCCTGCGGTACCGCTTGAAGTATCTACAGTCACAAGTTGTCCAGTTTTAAGTTTGGAAAGTGCGTTGCCAGTGCCAACTACGGCAGGGATACCGAGCTCACGAGAGACGATAGCAGCGTGGCTTGTGCGTCCACCTTTTTCGGTGATGATAGCTGAAGCGATTTTCATAATTGGCTCCCAATCAGGGTCAGTGATTTCAGTCACCAAAATTTCGCCTTTTTCAAATTCATCCAATTTTTTGACATCAGTAATGATACGGACTTTGCCGGAAGCGATTTTGGTACCAACTGCGATGCCGACCGTCAGAGGCTGTTCATTATGAGTCACAAGTTTGTATTCAGTGATAGTGTTGTGCTTTTTTTCTGATTGCACGGTCTCTGGTCTAGCTTGAACAATGAAAAGTTCGTTAGTGATGCCGTCTTTGGCCCATTCCATATCCATCGGGGTAGGCTTCTTGGCACGCTCGGTATAATGTCTTTCAATCTCCAGTGCCCAACGGGACAAAGTTAAAATTTCTTCATTATTTAATACGAAAATATTTCTATCTTTTTCGGCTACATCCACTTCTTTAGTCGGACTTTCTTTAGAAGTAGAATAAATCATCTTGTTTTCTTTTGAACCAAGAGATTTTTTGATGATAGCAGGGAAGCCTTGATTAAGTGTTGTTTTAAAAATCAAATAAGCATCTGGAGTGACTTTACCTTGCACCACCATCTCACCAAGTCCCCACGAAGCGTCTATTTCAACCACTTCTTTAAAACCACTTTCAGTATCAATGGTAAACATAACTCCCGATGCCCCTTTATCAGAGCGCACCATTTTTTGGACACCGACAGAAAGGGCAATATCAAAATGATTGAAACCTCGGTCTACACGATAAGAAATAGCTCGGTCGTTCCAAAGAGAGGCCATCGCCATCTTGACCGCTTCAAAAACTTTTTTATCGCCAACGATGTTGAGATAAGTTTCGTGTTCTCCGGCAAATGAGGCGCCAGGCAAGTCTTCAGCGGTTGCGCTCGATCGAACGGCTGTGTCGGTTTCTTCAACTCCATAAGCGCTGGAAAGATTTCTATAAGCTTCAGTGATTTCTCTTTGGATTTCTTCAGGGATATCAGCTTTAATTATTTTCTCTCTGATGGCTTTACCGGATTTTTGCAAATCTTTAATATCGTGGGTATCCAAACCTTCGAGCTGTTCTTTAATAAAATCAATGAGTCCGGCTTTTTCAATAAAATATCGGTAAGCGTAAGCCGTCACCACGAAACCGTTGGGCACTCTGATGCCTTTGCTAGTGAGAGTGGTGTACATTTCGCCAAGCGAAGCATTTTTGCCCCCTACCATAGCGACGTCATCATTGTTGACCTGATCAAACCAAAGAACAAATTTTTTATCTTTTTCCATTGATAATTTTTATTTAATTTTAGTAACTACTTATATAACATTATATACAAGTCTGAGACATTACTCCCGAGTCTACCTGTGTATATCGCACCGCCAACTTGTTTGAAAAAATTATAACTATCATTTTTTTCTAAAAATTCTTCTGAATTCAAATTTAAAGATTTTGATTTTTCAAAAAGTTCTACATCAACTATGGCGCCAGCATGATCGGTATTATCGAAACCATCTGAAGCGGCACAAATCAAAACAGAATCAGGCTTCATAAAAGGAAGGGCAGATAAAGCCATAGTTTGGTTCCTACCACCAATCCCATGACTATCAGAAATGATTGTCGTTGTCTCACCCCCAAACAAAATACAAGTTTTTGATTTTGGTTCTCTCTTCGCCAAATCTTCACCGGATTTCCGAGCGTCTCCAGAAAATCTATCAGTTTCAGTCGTCACATAAAAACCAAATTCTTCAGCTTTGCTTTCCATCGCTTCGAGTGCATCAGTGTTGCTGACGATTATAATATTTTTCACTCTTTTACTTGGTGCATCCAAAACTGTTGGACCAGAAGCAATAACAGAAACATTATTCCCCGGCACATCCGAAAAAATCAGAGAGACCATATGAGCCGGATCACAGAGCTCTGCGAATTTGCCACCTTTCACTTGTGACATTTGTTTCCTTACACTATTTAATTCATAAATATCAGCACCTCGCGCTGTGAATTCTTGAGTAATTCTTATTATTGTTTCCAAACTAGTTTCGCCTGGCAATCCCAACTTCGCTGTACCAGCTTCGTCAGGCAAGTCAAAAAGAGCAGAGCCGCCGCCGGAAATCAGATTGATAATCAAATCTTTTTCAGTCACATTTTCTACCATTTTCAAAATTTCTTTTGTTGCTTCAATATTTTGCTCTGATGGCAGTGGGTGAGTGCCTTCAAAATATTTTATTTTCTTTAAATCAGAAGCTTCGGAGCCAGATTTGACATCAATCACTATGCCTTCGGTTAAATTATTTCCAAAAATATCCTCTATAATCTGAGCACCCTTCAAAGCGCATTTACCAATACCGACAAAAAATACTCTTTCGTAAGATTTGAGATCAAAAAAATATCCATCAATATTTAAAACACAATCTTTAATAGAAATCTTCCTTTTCAAAATCTTTTCGGTATCAATCGCGTCCAGCCCTGCTTCCAAAATATCCAAAGCTTGCCCGCGCAATTCTGCGTTTGATTCTAAAAGTTCTTCTCGGTTTAAAATAATAGACATCGTGCTTTTTATTTTAACATTATGTACAAAAAACACTCCACATTAATCGTGGAAAACTTTTAGAGCAAATAAAAAAGCCGTCCGATGATGATTGTCGGTACGGCTTTTTGTGTTTATTTCGCATTGTGTAATCAAATTCCTATTTTGGTGGCGGACACTCAAGTTCTAATACTTTGATCAAAACTTGATCTATAGCATCTGCTTGATCTTTCTCAGTAAAAAATTTGGGCAATTTTCCTACCCTATAAATAGGCATGGAACGATTATTTGGAGTGTAAACACTAACATCAAGAGCTTTCCTTGGTTTTCCAGTTGTTTCGTTGTTTATAGAATTAACAGAAACGAATAGATTGCATCCCAAGACAGTGGCATTGTCTTTCACTTTCTCTTGAAATCTGGTAACAATTTTTCCTGCCAAATCTGCGAGTTCTTGGTTGGATGCAATATTTTTGTCAACTTTTATACTGACAGCAAAATCACCTTTTTTAACAACTGTTGGTGTCGATTCTGCCGATTCAGAGCCAGGAGACTCCTGAGCAAAAGTCAAAGAACACATCAAAAGCACTAAAAGAACAACATTCAGACTAGTCTTCATGACTCAATCCTCCATTGACCTCAATATAGCAAAATGCTCGCGAAAAACAACGTTTCAAGACTTTTAATGCTCATTTTTAAGTGTTATATTGAGATTCACGGGCACGTGGCGGAATTGGTATACGCGTACGCTTCAGGAGCGTATGGAGCAATCCTTGGAGGTTCAAATCCTCTCGTGCCCACAGCCTTTGCGAGACGGGCTTTGCCCGCCGTAGCTTTAGCGGAGGCGGGGTATCGTATAGTGGTAGTATACACGCTTCGGGTGCGTGAAGCTCCGGTTCGATTCCGGGTACCCCGACCAAATTTGACCTTATTTTAATAATCTGCTAATCTAGCTCTACATATGTTAATGGTAAGACTTCAAAGAGTAGGAAGGAAACACGAGCCTGTATTCAGGCTTGTTTTGACTGATTCAAAAAACGGCCCGAAAAGTGGTAAATTCCAAGAAATACTTGGTAACTTTGACGCACGAAGAAGTGAAAAAGCTGAATTCAAAAACGATAGAGTTTTGTATTGGATGAGCAAAGGCGCCAAACTGTCAGGCACCGTCCACAACCTTCTAGTTGAAAGAAAAATTATAGAAGGCAAAAAACTGAATGTTTTACCTAAAAAGACCCCTGTAATTTCAGAAGAAGTCAAAAAAGCTGAAGCAGAAACCGCAAAAGCTCCCAAAGCCGACTCCGCTGAAAGCTCCGTCGAGCCAAAGGAAGAAATAAAAGCAGAGGAAACTCCAGTAGAAACAGCACCGGAAACCGAAATCACAGCTGAAGTTGTTGAAGAAAAAAATATATAATATAATCAGATAGTCGGAAAAGTTAGTTACTTATTAGTTTAGCAAAACTTAAATGGAAAAAGACGCTGAATTTTTGGATTTCGTCGTGAAGGGTTTAGTAGATCACCCAGAGTCAGTTAAGATCAACAGAACAGTTGATGAAATGGGAGTATTGCTCTCACTTGATTGCCACCCAGATGATATGGGTAAAATTATCGGCCGCTCAGGCAACACTGCCAAAGCTATGAGAATTTTGCTCCGTGTCGTTGGTATGAAAAACAACGCCAGAGTAAACCTCAAGATAAACGAACCAGAAGGTGGCCGTAAGAACGCCCCTGTTAGCTCAGCTGATATGAAATCAGTTGATGACGCTTTGGAAGATTTGAAAATGTAACCGCCTCCTCGGCGGTCTGCCGAAGAGGCAGATAAAAAATTTTTAAAATAAAACTGCGTTCTGATGGACGCAGTTTTATTTTTGTGTTATTATAAAGGGATGAATTTTCATATAATAACTTTGTTTCCACATATATTTGATTCGTATTTGAGCGAATCTATTTTAGGTCGTGCCCAAAAAAATAAAAAAGTAAAAGTAAAATTTTATAATCCTCGTGATTTTGTAAAACCGACCAAAACTCAATCTAAAAATGAAAAACCTTACACTCGAGTAGACGCCAAACCTTATGGTGGTGGCGCTGGGATGGTACTTCAAGCCGAGCCTATTTTGAAAGCTTTTAATAAAATAGAAAAAAATATAAAAAACAAAAAGAAAAAAATAGTGATATTTTCAGCCAAAGGCAAACCTTTCAATCAAAAAATGGCTTACGATTGGGCAAAAAAATACGAAGAAATCATATTTATAACTGGTCGTTATGAAGGCATAGATGAAAGAGTGAGGAAAGCTCTAAAAGCCGAGGAAATTTCTATCGGCTCTTATGTCTTGACCGATGGTGATATTGCTGCGATGGTAGCTTACTCAGCCGTAGCCAGACTAGTGCCTGGAGTTATCCGTCTAGAATCTTTAGAAGAAGAATCTCATTGGAATCTTTTACTCAAAAATGAAAAGGATGGCAAACTTGGGGAGAGTGGCTTGGAATATCCGCACTATACTAGGCCGGAAGTTTTAGAATACAAAGGCAAAAAATACAAAGTGCCAAAGATTTTACTCTCTGGCAACCACAAAAAAATTGAAGAGTGGCGGATAAAACAAAAATAATTTACTTATAATTCCAATAAAAACATAAAAACCATGCCTCCACGGCATGGTTTTTACGACTCAACCAATTCTAAAAAGCAAAACGCGTAATGTTCTTTTATAAGAATTGAGTTAAGCCAAAGGAGAAATACGTTAGAAGCGCGCACATTGAAGTGAGCCCTTAGATGGACTTCTCTTTTGGTTTAGGAAAGAACAGACCGCTTTTAATTTTAGCATAAAATTTGTTACTCGCCATACACACCTGTGGATGCTTTTTCAAAATATGAGAGTAAAATTATATTATTACTCATAATTTTTAAAAACATGGGATTTGAATCATTTGATATGCAAGAAAAAATAATTCCTGCTGTTGAACAAGAATCAGGAAAAGAAAATGTAGAAAAATCAGTGGCAGAAATGTTTCGACCACTTACAGAAGAAATATTTTCAGAAATGGGAAGAGAAAAAGTTAAAGAATACCCTGTTTTTAAAAATATTTCAGAATCTTTCGCATAATTTTCATACATGAAATATCCAATTAAAGACGAAATGGATTTTTTGATAGCTCAGGCGCAAGCTGAGACAGATATCGCTAAAGAAATCGTAGAAAGTATCCGTGGTAAAGGTATTGATGATGATAAAAACTATTATGAAGAAAAACTGGCCCTCAAAATGCTTGAATTTTTCAAAGAAGAAGAAAAAGTTATTGCTTTATATGCCGAAGCCAAGAAAAATTATCCTTTATTGGCTGAATTAATGGAAAACAAAAGACCTTATTTGAGAGAATTATTAGAAGAAGCGAAAAAACTTTATAAAAAAGATATTTTAGGGAAATAATCCTAAGGGGACACCTTAGGAATTTAAAAATCATGCAAGAAGAAGAAAAAGATATAATAAATAAAGACATACTGGACAAACATCTTGATAATATCCGCGCCTTACAAACAGAAAAAGGGCTTTTTTTAGCTTCAAGAAGTGATGTTTCTACCGGCTACAACAAAGCTTGGCTTCGAGATAATTTTTATACTTGTTTGGCTTTTGAAGAAATAGAAGATTGGGCAATAGTAAAAAAAGTTTGGAAAGCGCTTCTTCAAATATTCGTAAAACATAAAAGCAAAATTGATTGGGCAGTCAAAAACAAGCCTTACCAAACTTTCCAATACATCCATGCCAGATACAATCCAGAAACTTTTGAAGAATTTTGGGATGAATGGGGCAACAAACAAAATGACGCCATCGGGGCCATCCTTTTTAAAATAGGGGATTTGGAAAATAAAGGAATAAAAATAATTGAAACTGAAGAAGAAAAAGAAATTTTGCAAATTTTGGTTGATTATTTAAATTCCATAGAATATTGGCGTGACCCAGACAATGGTATCTGGGAAGAATATGAAGAAGTGCATGCTTCTTCTGTCGGCGCTTGTGTCGCCGGGCTCAAAACCATTGCTAAACTTGAATTTATCAAAGTTCCTTCACATCTTATAGAAAAAGGTGAAGAAGCTTTGCAACAACTTTTGCCAAGAGAATCTAAAAGTAAATTTATAGATTTGGCTCTTCTTTCGCTTATTTACCCTTTCAATATCGTCCCGGAAAAGACGGCTCGCGAAATCATAAGACACATGGAATATCATTTAGAAAAAGAGAAAGGAATTATAAGATATAAAAGTGATCGATACTACAATAAAAATGAAGACGAGGTGAGTGAAGAAGCGGAATGGTGTTTTGGTTTTCCATGGCTTTCTATTATTTACAGTCAGCTCGGTAATCCATCGAAAGCGCAAGAATATTTAAAAAAATCTTTCAAAACCATTTACCAAGACCAAATCCCCGAACTTTATTATTCAGATTCCGATAAACCTAACGAAAATACACCATTGGGTTGGGCTGAATCTTTGTTTGTTGTCGCTCTTCTCAAAGCAGGGAAATAATTCACAAAATAAAAAATATGAAATTAGTTGTTACGGGAGGATGTGGTTTTATAGGGACAAACTTTATTCATTATATTCTTAATAAATATCCGGATTATAGTGTAATCAATATCGATAAAATCACTTATGCAGGTCATCCGGAAAATCTTGAAATTTGGGAAAATAATCCAAGATACAAATTGGTATTGATGGATATTAATGATGAAAAAGTTGAAAATTTCATCAAAGAATGTGACACGATCGTCCATTTTGCAGCTGAATCTCATGTAGATAATTCGATTCTCTCTGCCGATGAGTTTATAAAAACTAATGTAAATGGCACTTACAACCTTTTGAAATACGCTCTGAAATATAAAAAGAGATTCCATCATATTTCTACTGATGAAGTTTTTGGAAGCCTTCCTCTAGATTCAAAGAAAAAATTTAATGAGACAACAAGATATAATCCCCGAAATCCATACTCAGCATCAAAGGCATCAGCAGACCATCTAGTCAGATGTTATTTTGAAACTTATGGATTACCGGTGACGATAAGTAATTGTTCAAACAACTATGGACCTTACCAAAACAAAGGGAGCTTTTTGCCAAAAGTTATTCTCAATATCCTTAGTGGCCAAAAAGTGCCGGTCTATGGGGACGGTTTGAATGTCCGAGATTGGATTTTTGTTGAAGACCATTGTTCCGCCATTGATTTGATAATTCATAATGGAGTCATCGGAGAAACTTATTGTATTGGAGGGTTATTGGCTGACTACAACAACCTAACAATTTTGAATATGGTCGCCGATATTTTGAAACAAGATTCTATACAAAATCTTTTTGAATTTGTCCCTGATAGGATAGGACATGATAGACGGTATGCAGTGGATTGGAGTAAGATTCATAGAGAATTAGGTTGGAAACCAAAATGTAATTTTGAAGAAAGTTTAATAAAAACTGTAAATTGGTATAAGCAAAAGTTTAATTTAGAAAAATGAAAGGTATAATTTTAGCGGGAGGGTTTGGAACAAGACTGCAACCGATGACTAGAGTCACCAACAAACATCTGTTACCAGTTTATGATAAACCGATGATTTATTACCCCATAAACACTTTAGTATCGTCAGGAATCAAAAATATTATGATACTCACCGGCAATGACCATGCTGGAGATTTTATAAATTTATTGGGAGACGGTAGTGAATTTGGAGTAAATTTTACTTATAGACCTCAAAAAGGAGCTGGGGGAATCGCTCAGGCCCTTGGACTTTGTAGAGATTTTGTCAAAGAAGAACCTGTCGCGGTGATTTTGGGAGACAATATTTTTGATGATTCTGATGTAATAAAAAAGAATATTCAACAATTTGAAAATTCACATGATAAAGCTTGTATCTTTTTAAAACAAGTTCTTGACCCAGAAAGGTTTGGTGTAGCGACGATTAAAGATAGCGAGATTGTAGAAATTGAAGAAAAACCAAAAGAACCAAAATCAGATTTGGCTGTTACCGGACTTTATCTTTATAATTCCGCAGTTTGGAAAATTATAGATGGTCTCACTCCATCAGCTCGAAATGAACTGGAAATAACCTCGGTCAACAATTGGTATATAAAGAATAAATTAATGAATCATATAATATTAGATTGTTTTTGGTCAGATGCCGGTACACCAGAAAGTTTATACCATTCGACTAAACACATGGCAGAAAAGATATCAAAATAAAGTCAAAAAAGCGCTATCCACAGGTGAGGTTGACAAGCTTGACAAAATAAAATGTGGGTATATACTACAGCTTACTATTGATCGATTGAGTTGTGGCTTGTCAATGGTGTGGCTGTTGATATCAAAAACAGCGTTTGATTACAAGCAAATTCTCGAGTTTGACTTACAAAACAATATTATAGTTAAAAAGAGGAATTGAAGATCCCCAAGCAGTTGGGGTGTTTTGCGTGTTTAGATGGGTTTGGTTTAATTTTATTTAATTTAATTTATTAATTATGACAACAACCATGATAAAAGAGACGGAAGAAAAAGGGAAAGTACTGCCTAAGAAATATTTCAGTAAATTCAAGAAATCTATTGTCCAAATACCAAATCTAGCCAAAGATCAGGTAGAATCTTTCAATTGGTTCTTGGAAAAAGGCATCAAAGAAGTATTTGATGAGTTCACTTCGGTGAGCGACTCTTCAGGCAAAAAATTCAAGTTTGAATTTTTGAGTTTTGAAATAGAAAAACCAAAATACGATGAATACTTCGCCAAAGAAAAAAAGCTTTCTTATGAAGTACCGATGAAAGTCCGTGTCAAACTCACCAACAAAACTTTAAATACCGAAAAAGAACAAGAACTTTTCATGACTGATATTCCTATTATGACCCCTCACGGCACCTTTATTATCAGTGGTGTAGAAAGAGTCATTGTCCCTCAACTCGCCAGATCTTTCGGAGTATTTTTCACTAAACTTGAATTAAAAGGCAAGTCTCTTTTTGGTGTAAAAATCATCCCAGCTCGCGGGGCTTGGATTGAAATTGAGACCGATGTAGACAAAGCTATATATGTACGCATTGACAGAAAGAGGAAATTTCCTATCACCTCACTCCTTAGAGCTTTTGGTGCCGAAACCGACTCAGAAATTTTTGATCTTTTCAAAGACAATGAACTCGCTAAAGAATATTTAGAAAAATCCTTCGCCAAAGACCACGCTAAGACTGCTGAAGAGGCTTATGTCGAAATTTACCGCAGACTTCGCGATGGCGACCTCGCTACTGCTGACAATGCTAAAGAATTTTTCAAAAGCTTGTTTGATACTGACAGATACGACCTCCAAAAGGTTGGTAGATTCAGATTCAACCAAAGATTCAATTTGCCAACTACGGGCAAAGATTCTGACAGAAGGACTTTGAACATTGAAGATTTGAGACTCGTTGTCAACCACATCATAAATTTAAACAACACTCCAAACGCCGTAGAAGATGACATCGACCATCTCGGTTCAAGAAGAGTAAGATACGTTGGAGAGCTTTTGCAACAAAAATTCCGTATCGGTATGGCTCAAATTAAGAGAAACATGCAAAACAGAATGTCTACTGTAGATACCGACGTGACTTTACCTATTCAATTTATAATACCAAAACCTTTGCAAGCCAGACTGAAAGAATTTTTCACCACTAACCAACTCTCCCAGTTCATGGCGCAAGAAAACGCTTTGGCAGAAATCGAACACTTACGTACTCTTTCTGCTCTCGGGCCCGGAGGTCTCAACAGAAGCCGTGCTGGATTTGAAGTTCGCGACGTGCATCCTTCACACTACGGCAGACTCTGTCCAATCCACACTCCTGAAGGCCCAAACATTGGTCTTATCCTTCACTTAGCCCTTTATGCTCGTATCAACGAATTCGGTATGATTGAGACTCCTTATATAAAGATCAAGAACGGTAAAGTGACTACTGATATTGAATATTTGAATGCTCTTGAAGAAGAGAAGTTCACTATCACTCACGCTGCTATTCCAAGAGACGAAGAAGGTCACATCATTGAAGAAATGGTTGAAGCTCGTCTTAATGGCAGTCCTACTTTGGTTCACAAAAACAAAGTAGATTATATGGACGTCGCTACTAACCAAGCTTTCTCTATCGCCACTTCACTTATCCCATTCTTAAACCACGACGATGCTAATCGTGCCCTCATGGGTTCAAACATGCAGAAACAAGCTACTCCTTGCGTTGAACCAGAAGCAGCTCTCGTCGCCACCGGTATAGAAGGTTCAGCTATGAGAGACACCGGTAGATTGGTTATAGCCAAACACGAAGGTGTCGTTTCCAAAATAGACGGAAGCTCCATTGAAACTATAGATAGCAAAGGGGTTAAGACTCAATATGACCTCGTCAACTTTGCCAAAACCAACGGCGCTACTTGTTTCCATCAAAGACCAATTGTAAGTATTGGAGACAAAATTAAAAAAGGTGACTGTCTAGCCGATACTCTGACCTCCGTCCAAGGAGAAATGGCTTTGGGTCAAAATATTTTGATTGCTTTCCTTTCTTGGTCTGGATCAAACTATGAAGACGCCATTATCCTTTCCGAAAGACTTATCAAAGACAACAAATTCACCACCATCCATATAGATGAAGTGACAGTCAACGTTCGCGATACCAAACTCGGGCCAGAAGTTACTACTTGCGATATTCCAAACGTCGGTGAAGCCAAACTCAAAAACTTGGCCGAAGACGGCATCATCCGTATTGGAGCCGAAGTGACTCCAGGTGATATCTTGGTTGGTAAAATTACTCCAAAAGGCGAGAGTCAGCTCACTCCAGAAGAAAGACTCCTCCGATCACTCTTCGGTGAAAAAGCTCGTGATGTTAAAGATACTTCCAAGAGAGTAGAAGGTGGCAAACGTGGCCGAATCATTAACGTCCAAGTATTTAGTAGAGAAAAAGGTGACAAACTTGAATCCGGCATCATCAAGAGAATCCATATTGAAATTGCTCAAATCAGAAACGTTTCCGTCGGAGACAAACTCGCCGGCCGTCACGGCAACAAAGGGGTTATCTCTAAAATATTACCTGTCGAAGATATGCCTTACACTGCCGATGGTACACCAATTGACATGATCCTTACTCCACTCGGTGTACCTTCACGTATGAACTTAGGACAAATACTTGAACTTCATTTAGGACTCGCCGCTAAAACTTTAAATTACCAGGCTATCGTACCTCCTTTCACTGGCGCCACAGATAGCGAAATTAAAGAAGAATTAAAAAAAGCCGGTTGGAACGAAAATGGTAAAATGCAACTCTTTGATGGACGCACTGGAGAAGCTTTTAAACAAGAAACTGCTGTCGGATACATGTATATGCTCAAACTTGACCACATGGTTGAAGACAAGATTCACATGCGTTCTATCGGGCCTTATTCTCTCATTACTCAACAGCCTTTGGGTGGTAAAGCTCAAGGTGGAGGTCAAAGATTTGGAGAAATGGAAGTCTGGGCACTTCTCGGTCACGGTGCCGCTTATACACTCCGCGAAATGTTGACCATCAAATCAGATGACATCGTAGGCAGATCAGCTACTTTTGATGCCATTGTTAAAGGCGAAAGAATACAAGGAGAAAACTTGCCAGCAGCATTTAACGTGTTGGTCAGTAACCTCCGCGGACTTGCACTCAACATCGAATTATTAAAAGGTACTTCATATGGGCCGACAAACCCTCCTTCGCAAAAAGCTTCGGCGGGCAAAGAAAAATTAGAAGACCTTGGTAACACTAATAACCAATAATTATGATAAATAAAAACCCAATCACAGATTTTGATCTCATAAAGATTTCTCTTGCTTCTCCTGAGGCAATTGAAAATTGGTCACATGGCGAAGTCACCAAATCAGAAACCATCAACTACCGCACCCAAAGAAGTGAACGCCATGGTCTTTTTGACGAAAAAATATTCGGTCCGGACAAAGACTATGAGTGTTACTGCGGTAAATACAAAGGTATCAGATACAAAGGTATTGTCTGTGAAAAATGTGGCGTAGAAATAACCCGCTCAATCGTGAGACGTGAAAGGATGGGGCATATCGATCTTTCAGCGCCAGTAGCTCACATTTGGTTCCTCAAGAGTATGCCTTCACGCATCGCTCTTCTTCTTGGTACCACCTCAGCAGACGTAGAAAAAGTGATTTACTTTGCCGGTTATATCATCACTAAAGTTATAAGTGAAGAAAAACAATCCATCCTCCGAGATTTGGATGCTGAATTCAAATCAAGAATAAAAAACGTAACTGAAGAAAAAGAAAAAGATGAATTGAAAGAAAAACTTTTGCAAAGAAAAAAAGAGATAGAGAGCATCGTGGAAGGTAAAGTGATTGATGAAGTAGTTTATCACAATTATTCTGTAAAATACGGCACTTTCTTTGAAGCCAAAATAGGTGCAGAAGCTATTTACAACATATTCAAAACTTTGGACTTGAATAAAATGGAAGAAAATATCAAGAAAGAACTTGAGACTTCGAAAACCATTGATTCGGCCAAAATCGCCAAAAGACTTTCTTTGGTTCAAGCTATGCTCCGCTCCGGTACCAGACCGGAATGGATGTTTTTGACTCGTGTTCCTGTGATTCCACCAGCTATGAGGCCGATGGTGCCTCTCGATGGTGGTAGATATGCGACTTCAGATGTTAACGACCTTTACCGCAGAGTCATCAACAGAAATAACAGATTAAAAAAATTGAAAGAAATCAGTGCTCCGGATGTGATTTTGCGCAATGAAAAAAGAATTTTACAAGAAGCGGTAGATGCCCTGATTGATAATTCCATCAGACACAACAACAGCCAGCAAGCCGCCTCTGCCAACAGCAAAACTCGAGAACTCAAATCTTTAGCTGACAACCTCAAAGGTAAAAGAGGTCTTTTCCGTCAAAACCTTTTGGGTAAACGTGTTGACTACTCAGGTCGCAGTGTTATTGTCGTTGGTCCAGAACTCAAACTTCACCAATGCGGTTTGCCAAAACATATGGCCCTTGAACTCTTCAAACCATTCGTTATTTCACAACTTTTGAAACAAGAATTGGCTTACAACGTCCGTGGCGCCAGCCGTCTTATTGACGATAAAATACCAGAAGTTTGGGCAATATTGGAAGAAGTTATTAAAGAGAAATACGTACTGCTCAACAGAGCCCCTACCTTACACAGACTTGGTATTCAAGCTTTCCAACCAACACTTATAGAAGGTAATGCTATCAGACTTCACCCTTTGGTTTGTAGCGCCTTTAACGCAGACTTCGACGGCGACCAAATGGCTGTCCACATTCCACTTTCTCCAGAAGCTCAATTAGAAGCTAAGATGATTATGGCTTCAGACAAAAACATCTTGAAGCCTGGTTCAGGAGATACAACTATTTCGAACAAACCACTTGATATTATTCTTGGTTGTTATTGGATGACTAAAAATGTCAGCGGTGAAAAAGGTGAAGGTATGATATTCCCAAGTCCAAATGCCGCTATCACTGCTTATGATTTCGGTGTTGTTGATTACCGAGCCAAAATAAAAGTATTGCCCAGCGATTCTCAAAAATATGCTCAATTTAACGGAGAATTATTCGAAACTAGCATCGGCAGACTACTTTTCAACTCCATATTGCCAAGCGATTATCCTTTCGTTAATGCAGAAATAGATAAGAAAAAACTTTCCACTATGATTGATGATCTCATTGCTCATTATGGTATAGAATCTATTCCTTCTATTATGGACAAAATTAAGGATTTCGGTTTCAACTTCGCCACCGTATCCGGAGTCACTTGGAGCATTGAAGACATTCAAATACCAAAAAATAAATACGAAATTGTGGACCTTGCTAAAGAACAAGTCTCTTTGGTTCAAGATCAGTATGATAATGGATTACTTTCTGGTTCTGAAAAAAGATTAAAAAATATTGAAATTTGGACTGACACCAAAGATAAGATTGAAAAATCTCTTCAAGAATCAATGGATAAAACCGGTTCAGTTTATGATTTGGTAAAATCAGGAGCTAGAGGTTCTATGGGTCAATTGACACAAATGGCTGGTATGAAAGGTCTTATCGTTAATACTGCTGGCGAAACTATCGACTTCCCAATCGTTTCCTCAAACAAAGAAGGACTGACACCAATTGAATATTTCATCACCACTCACGGAGCCAGAAAAGGTCTTGCTGACACCGCTCTCAACACTGCCAAAGCCGGATACTTAACCCGAAAACTCTTCGACGTGGCTCAAGACTGCCTCATTACCGAAGATGATTGCGGAAGTAAAGATGGTGTCATTTTGAGCAAAATAACTTCTTCAGGTATTGAAGTTTCTATCGCTAAAATTGCCAAAGGTAGATTTTTGGCCGAAGATGTCAAAGATGCTGAAGGAAACACTCTCTTCAAGAGAAATCATTTCCTCACTCGAGACGATGCTGCCAAAATAGAAGCTGCTGGCATTGCAGATATAACTGTAAGATCACCGCTCACTTGTAAAACTTTGGATGGTATTTGCGTCCATTGCTATGGATCGGATTTGGGTAAAAACAAAATAATAGAACTAGGAGAAGCAGTTGGTACTGTCGCCGCTCAAGCCATCGGTGAACCGGGAACCCAGCTCACTATGAGAACATTCCATGCTGGAGGTACCGCCTCAGTTGGTGGAGACATTACTTCAGGTTTACCTAGAGTTGAAGAAGTTTTTGAAAACAGAACACCGAAAAATCCTGCTGTCATTTCAAAAGTAAGCGGAGTAGTGAGTGAAATAAAAATAGACGGCAAAGACAAAATAATAATAGTCTTGCCTGAAGAAACCGAAAAATCAAAACTCAAAACCAACACTGAATATTTGGTGAATTATCACCGAGTAGTTTTGGTCAGAGTGGGTGATAAAGTGGAAAAAGGAGATTTTCTTACTGATGGTAGCGCCGATCTCGATGAACTCTTCAAATTTGCAGGCAAAGAAAAAACTCAGAACTACATCATTCATGAAATTACCAAAATTTATGAACTTCAAGGAGAACCGGTTTCTAGAAAACATATTGAAGTTATCATCAAACAAATGTTCTCTAGAAGAAAAATCAAACACCCAGGAGATACCGAATTTTCATACGGAGATGTCGTTGCTCAAAAAGATTTATCGTTAGAAAATATCATTGCCAAAGACAAAGGTCTTGAGGAAGCCAAGGCCGAAGCTCTGCTATTTGGTATCACTGGAGTTTCTCTTTCTCGAAAGAGTTTCCTTTCTTCCGCTTCATTCCAACACACTACCAGAATGCTTATCCAAAATTCTCTACGTGGCACCGAAGATGAACTCTCGGGCCTTAAAGAAAATGTCATCATTGGCCGACTCATACCGGCAGGTTCAGGTTTCCCAGGTAGCGAGAAACACAAAATGATTTCAGATCTTCAAAAAGAACTGGATCAACAGGGATAAATCAAAATATGTCTACGAATGTAGAACAAATAAAAGAACGTTTAAACATTGTCGATGTTATATCTGGTTATTTAAAAGTGGAAAAAGCGGGTATCAATTTTAAAGCCAGATGTCCATTCCACAATGAAAAAACACCTTCTTTCTTCATATCGGCTGCAAGACAAACATTTTATTGTTTCGGTTGCGGGGAGAAGGGAGATGTATTTTCTTTTGTAGAGAAATTTGAAGGGCTTGATTTCAAAGGAGCGCTTCAAGTTTTAGCAGACAAAGCCGGCGTAGAATTAAAAAAGTTCGAAAACAATGGTGAAATAGAAGAAAAAGATAAACTTTTTGAAGTACTGGAGGAAGCGACCAAAATTTTCGAAAAGAATTTGCAAGGAGACAAAACAGCGGAAAGTTATTTGAAAAATAGAGGATTAACAGACAACTCAATAATAAAATGGAGAATAGGCTTAGCCTTTGATGGCTGGCGAAACTTGCATGATGCCTTGCTTGCCAAAAAATTTTCCAAGGAGGATATGCTTTTTACTGGTCTTATCAAAAAAGTGCCAGACGAAAACAAATATTATGACACTTTCAGAAACAGAATAATGTTTCCAATAAGCGACAATATTGGCAGAGTCATCGCCTTTTCTGGCAGAGCACTGAAAGAAGATGAAAAAACTCCGAAATATCTGAACTCACCAGAAACCAAGTTGTTTTATAAATCGGAAGTATTGTATGGCTTCAACATTGCCAAAAATCACATCCGCAAATTGGATTATACGGTTTTGGTAGAAGGTCAGATGGATCTTGTCATGTCTCATCAGGCCGGCGTCTTAAATACAGTAGCCTCATCCGGTACAGCTCTAACAGAACTCCACTTAAAAAAAATCCAAAAACTTTCAAACCGTGTTGTCATCGCTTACGACTGCGACCCATCAGGACAAAAAGCGGCCAGAAAAGCTGCCGAAATGGCTATGCAACTTGGCATGGAAGTTAAAATTACCTCTTTGCCTGAAGGGGAAGATCCGGCTTCAGTAGTTAAAGAAGATCCACAAAAATGGATAACCGCTTTGAAAGAATCCGAACATTTCGTAAACTTCGTCTTAAATAAAGCTGTCAAAGAAAATGGAGGCAGAAACTTGACCAAAGAGATTTTAAAAAACGTTTTACCTCTGGCTTCTCTTATAAAAAGTGAAGTTGAAAAATCTCAATTTATAAAAAAGATAGCTTTAAAATTGAGAGTAGTAGAAGAAGCTGTCTGGAACGATTTTAATAAAATAAAAAAATCACTTCCGGAAGAATCTTATGAAGAGCCGAGGAAAATCATTGACTATCACGACCAAAAAGAAGCTTTAATTTTTGAAGCCGAAAAGTATGGCTTCACAATAGATTTAAAAAAAATGGACGAAGAAATTTTAAGAAAAACCGAGCTAAAAGTTTTAAAACAAAAACTTCAAGAAACAGCTATAATGCTTGATGATGGAGACATTTCTAAAGAAGAAGAAAAAGAAATAAAAGCAAAATTTGAACAAATTCAAAAACGCATCAAAGAACTTAACAATTAATTATAATAATTATTAAAAATGGCAAATAAAAGCAAAAAACAAAAAAATAAAAAGGTTAAAAAAACCCAGCATAAAAAAGCCGGGAAATCTAAGCATTTGCCTAAAAAGAAAGTTCTAAAAAAGAAAACTATAAAAAGTCATGTCTCTAAAAAAACCGCCTCCTCGGCGGTCCGCCGAAAAGGCGGAAAAACCAAATCTGAATCAGATAACAAAAAAGGCAATCTTATCGCAAAAGGCAAAGAAAGAGGCTTCGTAACTTTTGATGAAATTTTGAAAGAATTCCCAACTATTGAAGATGACATTATCCTTTTGGAAGAAATATATGAGGAATGTTCTGTAGCTGGTATTGATATCCTTGAAGGGGGCAGGCTCTTGGAAGAATCTGCCGCCAAAGTTAAAGACCATTTCAAAGATGGAGCGTCTTACGATTCAATCCAAATGTACCTCAAAGAAATCGGGCAGCACTCTCTTATTTCCGGTGCTCAAGAAAAAGAATTGGCCAAAAGAATTTTGGACGGCGATGCCGAAGCCAGAAACATTTTAGCCAGAGCCAACTTGCGTCTGGTAGTTTCTATCGCTAAAAAATATGTCGGACGTTCTTCTGATTTAACTTTGCTTGATTTAATTCAAGAAGGAAACCTTGGGTTATTTAAAGCTGTCGATAAATTTGATTACACCAAAGGTTACAAGTTTTCTACCTACGCCACTTGGTGGATCAGACAAGCCATCACCAGAGCCTTGGCAGACCAATCCCGCACCATCCGCGTACCAGTGCACATGGTAGAGACCATCGCCAAATACAAACAAGTCGTCAGGAGACTCAGTCAAGATTTAGGTCGTGACCCTCTGCCGGAAGAAATCGCTGTGGAGATGGGACTGGAGCCTGATAAAATTTATATGATTGAAAAAATTGACCAAGGTACTGTCTCCCTCGAAAGTCCAGTGGGTGAGGAGGATGACAGTAAATCAACTTTGGGCGATTTCGTCGCCGATGACAAAATCGTCACTCCAGATATGGAATCCAACCGCCGTATCATCCGCGACCAACTCCAAGAAATCCTTGCTGACTTACCTTTGAAAGAAAAAAAGATAATAGAGATGAGGAACGGCCTCATTGATGGTGTTTACCATACCCTCGAAGATGTGGGCAAAGAATTCGGCGTCACCCGCGAGCGTATCCGCCAAATCGAAGCCAAAGCTCTCGAAAAAATGCGCCAACACGAAAAAATCAAGAGACTGCAACATTTTTTCTAATTTTTGACTTTTGAATAAATCTGCTATAAAATATCGCCTGGGATTGTATTCATCATTGGGAGGTCACCTTGGTAGACGTTGAAAAAGAATTAGACAAAACTTTGCATGAAAGGCTGTTGTTGGACAGTTGTAGAGCCTCAATTTCAAATTTCGTACACTGTGGCTCTTTCGTGAACGCCAAAGAATTTCTAGACAAATTGGAAGAAAAAGTTTCTTCCATGAAATCAGAACTCGAGGGGGACAATCAAGAGCGGACAATAACCGACGAGTACGAGGATGCTTTAGATAGAGATTTCGAATTTATGCAGGGTCATTAATTTCAAGCAGGGCGAGAGAACACTACTCTCGCCCTTGTTGTTTTTGTGGTAATCTTATCTAAATGAAAACAGGTCTATTTGAAGAAAAATACAAGAAGCTAAATGCTAAGCAAAAAGAAGCGGTGGATACCGTTGAGGGGCCGGTGATGGTAGTGGCTGGGCCAGGGACAGGTAAAACCACGATTTTGACCCTCAGGATTGCCAATATATTAAAGAGGATAGATACACAGCCAGAAAATATTTTAACTTTAACTTTCACTAATTCTGGTGTAAATGCCATCAGGAAAAATCTTCTTGAATATATTGGTGACAGTGCTTACCGTATAAACATATTCACTTTCCATGCTTTTGCCGAAAATATTATTAAAGAATTCACTTTTTATTTTAAAGAGCTTGAATTTTCAAAAGTTATAAGTGATTTGGAAAAAATAGAAATTATTGAGGAAATCCTCAAAGACGGCAACTTCAAAGAAATTGTCTCCAAAAACGACTTGTTCAGCTCACTATCTCAAATCAAAAAAGCTATTGATACCATAAAACAAGAAGGACTTGACCCTCTAGAGTTTAAAGAACGCATACTGGAATGGGAAAAGGAACTTCTGAAGGACGAAAATCTTTTTTATAAAAAGAAATTCGGCAAATATAACACCGGTGATGTGAAGCCAGCTGAGAAAGAAAAACTGGATAAAAAAATCGCCAAAGCCAAAGAGATCGCCGAAGTTTTCGCACAATATCAGAAACAAATACAAGAAAAAGGATTCTATGATTTCAGCGATATGATTCTAAACGTCTTGAAAGAGTTGGAAAAGAACGAAAATTTGAAACTAGACCTTCAGGAACAATACCAATATCTTCTGATTGATGAACATCAAGACACCAATGATGGCCAAAATCGTCTGATTGAACTTCTCACAGATGCTGAGCACCTAAATGGCAGACCAAATCTATTTACCGTCGGTGATGAGAAACAGTCTATTTACCGATTCCAGGGCGCCAGTGAAAAAACCTTCCGACATTTTAACGAAATATATAAAGATATAGACATAATTAACCTAGAAGATAATTATCGTTCCACTCAAACTATTTTGGACTCGGCCCATAGCTTGATTTCCTATACTCTAGAAGACTCACCCAAACTAAAATCTTTTAACACCAAAATAGATAAAAAAATAAATTTTCTGGAATTTTCCAATTACAAATTTGAATTACTTTATTTGGCTGAAGAAATAAAAAACAAAATTGAGAAGGAAAAGGTGAGTCCCGAAGAAATCGCTATAATTTATCGTTCAAATAGGCAAGTGGAAGAGGTAAAGGATGTCTTCAGTCAAAAAAACATACCCTTCACGATTGTTTCCAAAGAATATTTACTTGAAGATATAAATATAAACAACCTGATCTCCATACTTAAAGTTATAAATAATCCCAAAGATAACCACAATTTGGCCAAATCACTTTTGGTAAACTTTTTGAACATAGATTCTTACTTGATAGCTGATATTTTGGAAAAATTCAACAAAGAAAACCGGAAAGAAGGCAAAGCTTTGTTTGACTTCATCGCCAAACGTAAAGAATTCAAAAACTTTACAAACAAAATCAAAAGCCTGAAAACAAAATCGGCCAATACCAAATTTGACGGGTTCTTCAAAGAATTTTTGAATGAAATCGGCTACATTGAACACATGCTTCAAAGTAAAGACAGTCGCCATCAGCTCATCAAAATTGACAAACTATTTGATGAAATAAAAAGACAAGTACAAAACAAAAAAGGCTACTCTTTGAATGATTTCGTCAAATTTATTGATGCTTATCAAAAATACAATCTAGATATTGAAACCAATGACCCGGAAGTGGCTCAGGGTGTCCAGCTTATGACCGCCCATAGATCAAAAGGCCTGGAGTTTGAATATGTTTATATCATAAACGCCACCAGGAAAAGCTGGGAGAAAAGCCGAGGTTTTGGTGAAATAGCTTTACCAATAGATAATTACAAAGGTGATATTAATGACGAAAGAAGGCTCTTCTACGTCTCCATGACCAGAGCCAAGAAAGGTCTCAGTATAAGTAGTTCACTCACTGATTGGGAAGGCAAAGAGCAGGACAAAAGCAAGTTTATTACCGAGATTAGCGAAAACACTATTGAAAATATAGCTACCAAAGAATTTGAAAAGAAAAATATTGATGACTTAGCTTTATTCATAGTCCACACTGACTCAAAAAAAAGCCTATTTGATAAAGAGTATCTGAAAAGGCTTTTCTTTGAAAAAAACCTCAACGTGACGGCACTCAACAATTATCTGGATTGCCCGATAAAATATCTTTTCAGAAATTTGATACAACTCCCAAGTGAATATTCAGAAAGCCTCTTATTTGGAGATTTGGTTCATGATAGCTTAGAGAAATTTTTTGAGGAAAGTAAAAATAACAAAAAACTTTCGACCAAAAATACTCTGGCCAAATTATTCAAAAATTTCATAGACAAATCTTCATTTTACGGAAAGGAATACGAAAGATATTTGGAGAGGGGTACTGAGGTCTTGGAAGAATATTATGACCAATACCACAAAGATTGGACTCTAGATATCGAGAACGAAAAATACATCAGCCGAGAATTTGAATTAGAAAACGGAGATAAGATAAATATCAGTGGTCGGCTGGATAAAGTAGAATTTTTGGATTCTCCTATGGAAGGCCGGATAAATATCATTGATTACAAAACCGGCAAACCTTTCAGCGATAAATCCAAAAAAGAAGACAAAGAAAATCTAAAACGCCAATTGGTTTTCTATCATATCCTTTACGAAAATTATGCTGATAATAAATTTTCCATCAATAAAGCGACTCTGGATTTCATAGAAAAAAACAAAAAAGGGGAGTTTGAACTTTATACGGTAGAAGTCTCTTCTAGCGAAATAAAAGAGGTGAAAGATGAAATAAACAAGATGGTTGCCGAAGTTACTAGTGGCAAATTCCTAGACCTCGGTTGCAACCGCAAAGATTGCGAATACTGCGCTTTAAGAAAAGCTATGTAAAAAAACAGCCTTATTTTAGGCTGTTTTTTCTCCCCCTCTTAAGATAAGAGGGGGTTAGGGGGTGATATGAAATCTTACGACTTCAGGATCATGTCAATGGCGGATTTGACGGTAGCGTAAGGATAAGCGCCTTCAATAGGATAATACTGATTGGTCTTGGTATCTACAACTACGCTATATGGAGTACCTTGAATACCAGCTTCCTCTGCATTTTTAATATCGGCTTTTACTTTCGGATCAAATTCACCGCTGTTCAAACAAGTATCAAACGCAGTAGAAGAAAGTCCGACAGTTTTGGCAATGTTGATAAGTTCTTTTGGATCTAGACCATTGTTTGAAGGTGTAATTTCGTAAAGTTTGTTAATATATTCCCAAAACTTACTGTTACCACCAAGATTGGCAGCACATTCAGTAGCTACAGCTTCTTTAAAAGATTTTGGGTGAAGCTGAGCAATAGGATCATGACGATAAACCCAAGCCACATTTCCATCTTTACCATACTCTTGCATTATAGTGTTCATAGTGGCGTGAAAGTTTTTGCAAAATGGACATTCGGTATCTGAATATTCAATTACCAAAACTCTAGCTTTCGAACTACCGAGCACATGATCATTGGCATCAACTGGACGGATAACATCAGCAAGATTTTGAGATTTAAGCTGTTGTTGTTGGGTAGTAGTTGGATTTGTTTTGGTAATCCTACCATTGAGATAAATACCACCAGCAATCAAAAGACCGGCAAGTACAATAGAAACAGGCAAAGATAATTTTTCACCTAGGCCTTTTTTATTTTGATTTAAATTCTCATCCATATTTTTCTTGTCCGCCGAAGTTTTAACTTAGGCGGAATATTAATTATAATAGTTAGTATTATATCATAAATTAAAATGGTAAAGTGTGATTTAAGACGGCAGAGATAAGCGGGGTCTCCCAATCGGAAGTATTCAATTTAATCTCATTTAAATTACCTCCTTCTTTAAAGATAAGTTTACCTTCTTTCAGAGCATATTCATAGAGGTCTTTGGTAATCCGAACATCATCTAAACAGTATTTTTTGACTTTTTCTTTTTCACCATCGCGCCACCATTTGATAGCATCTAGTCCGTGCCCGCTTTTATTGGTGCCAAGCGTCCCTTCGGCAATTTGATCCAACTTCATTCTTCTGCCTGCCACTTTATGCATCTCTTTTAAAAGATCAAGACTTTTCACCTTAAGTAAATCTCCTGAGTAGTATTTATTTAAAAGGGGAATATCAAAATGATCGCCATTAAAAGTAATGAACATATCGGTATTTTCAATAATCTTCCACAGCTCACCAAACTCTTCTTGAGTAAAAGTGCTGTATTTATCATTTTCATATTCGTAAATACCAACCACCGAAATATCCAAATCAACCGGATTGTTTGAACCGACTTCTTGAAAAATATTTGAGGTTTCTATATCAAAAACGATTTTACGCATTTAATATTTTTACAATTTCAGCAATGCTTCCGATCTTTTCTTCTCGAGTTTCAGTGTTTCTGATAGTGAAATTTTGAGTTTTTAATTCTTCAGAACCAACTGTCAAAACAAACGGAATATTTCTTTTATCAAGCGATTTGAGTTGGTCTCCCAACTTTTTGCCCGAAATATCAACAGCTGTATTTACACCTTCATTTTTAAAAACTCCAGCTACTTTATAAACTTCTTCCATTGGAGTTTCTGGAGCAACACAAATATAAAGCTTGGTAGTAGAATTTATTTTGGGTAAAAGTTTGTGAGTTTCCAAAAAATCTCTAGTGGTCACATCTCCCATACCAAAACCAACACCTGGCATAGATTGACTTACAAAAGAGCTGACCAAATTATCATATCTGCCACCGCCAAAAATAGCGCGGGGATTTTCTTTGTTGGTATCAAAAACTTCAAAAACAATGCCGGTATAATAATCAAACCCGCGCACCAAAGTCGGAGCAAAGATTAGATTATCTATACCTCTTTCGCGCAAAGTTTCAATCACTCGGTTAAGACGTTTGGCTTCCTCATTTTGGGTCATAGAAGTAAGCAAACCTTCGCCGAAATAAAGAGTTTCCAAAAGTTCTTTAGCACTCTCTTCACCCACTAAAGCTGAAAGGGTATGACGGAAATCATGGTCGGACATTTTATCTTTTTTATCCAAAAGGCGGGAAGTAAAAAGTCTTTTATCTTCATCTATTTTTGCTTGCTTGAAAATTTCATCCAAAAGTACTCGGCTATTTATTTTAATTTGAAAATCTTTGCTAGTCGCGCCAAATTTTTTCATCACATCTGAAGCCAAAGAAATGACTTCGACCTCCGCCCAAAAATCAGAGACACCAAAAATATCAACATTGAGTTGCCAGTGTTCGCGCAACCTACCACGCTGAGGCTTTTCGTATCGGAAAAGATTGGGGATAGAATACCAGCGAGTAGGTGAGGGAAGTTCTTGGATTTTGCCGGCAATCATCCTAGCCAAAGTAGGGGTCATTTCTGGTCGCAAAACCACGTCCCGGCCACCACGGTCAGTAAAAGAGTAAATTTGTTCATTTACAATTTCTTCACTGCTAGATTTCTCTTTATAAAGAGAAAGAAGTTCGAGGATAGAAGCTTCATATTCCACATAACCCCAAGACTCGGCTACATTTCTCATGGTATTGAAAATATAATTTTGAACAGCCTGATCCTCAGGATAAAAATCCCTGACTCCTTTGTAACTTTCGGTTGATATTTTTTTGTCACCAAATCCTAGCATATTTTGTGCTTGCACCGCGAAGCGGAGCGAAGTGGTGGACCGTACAGGACTCGAACCTGCCACCCCTACATTGCAAATGTAGTGCTCTACCAGATGAGCTAACGGCCCGTTATTGGACTTTTATAATATAGCATAAGTTGCTAATATAGGAAAACAAATTATGTTATCTATGAAAAAAGTTTATTTGATACACGGCTGGGACAGCCACCCGGACGATGGCATTTTCCCATGGCTTCGGGAAGAATTAGAAAAAAGAGGTCTCACCGTTTTTGCCTTGAGAATGCCCGAACCACTTTATCCCAAAATTGAAACTTGGGTATCACATCTCAAAGAACAAATTATCCCGGATGAAAATACGATTTTATTCGGACATTCTATCGGAGTACAAACGGTCCTCCGATACATTGAATCTCTGGGTGTTGACCAAAAAATCGGCGGAGCGGTACTTTTGGCCGGCTGGTTTCATGTATCCGACAAAGCTTACGAGATTGACGAAGATTTGAAAATCGCCAGGCCGTGGCTTGATACTCCAATAAATTGGGAGAAAATAAAATCTCATACTGACAAATTTGTTGGAATATTTTCAGATGATGATCCCTTAGTGCTGATTTCAAATGCAAAATTTTTTGAAGAAAATCTCGGAGCGAAAATTATAATCGAAACAGGCAAAAGACATTTTCAAGGCCGAAGTGGTATAAAAGAACTACCATCGGCTCTCGAATCAATATTAGAAATCGCTGACAGCAAGGCCTAAATAATGTATAAATAAAGTACTGGACGATTAGCTCAGTTGGTTAGAGCGCGCGATTCACATTCGCGAGGTCACAGGTTCAAATCCTGTATCGTCCACATGATTTGACTTTATTTTCAACAAGTAATAGCGTTAAGGAAGACTTTCGTCCCTTGTCAAATAAGTTTATTTTCCAGTTCATTTAGTTTAGTGCTTCCAACCTAAGGAGACACATGACAAAGAGAGAGAAAAATAAAGTTTCTTTTTCCAATAAAAAACGTTATGTATTGGACACCTCAGTACTTCTTTTTGACCATGAATCAATCGATAAATTTGAGGATAATTATGTTGATATTCCAGTTTTCGTCCTTGGAGAACTCGATAAGGCAAAAAAATTCAATGATGGAGTTGGTTTTGCTGCTAGGCGAGTCCTACACAAACTAAACGAATATGGAAAGAGAGGTTCACTCAAAGATGGAGTTCCCACAAAAAATGGTGGGACTATAAGAATTGTTTTTCTGGAAAATCATTCAACTTCTGATCTTCCGGTCGGTTTGGAAAGATCTATTGACTCTCTAATTATTCTGACTGCATGTCGTATTCAGAAAATGGAGAGCAGAAAATTGATTCAAAGCCCTGTTATACTCGTAACGAATGATGTTCAAATGTCCGTTACCGCAAATGTGTGTGGTGTGAATGTTCAAGATTATCGCAACGAAAAAATTTCGGATTTGTATTCCGGAATTATTGATGTCAGATTAAAACCTGGCTTCGATCCAGCTTCAATTTTTGTACAAAACGGCAACCCAGACAACACAAATTACGATGAAGTTATTTCTTATCTGCCAGACAACCAAGAGATTTTCGCCAATCAAGGATGTATACTCAAATACTCCACCAATGGTAATCAAAAACTGCACAGAGTTCTGGCGGTATATGATGAAAATCGAAGGAATTTTCGTCTAGTAGAGTCTCCAAACCAACAAATGAAAGATCAAGGAAAAGTTGGTATTGGACCCATAAATGATGAGCAGGCAATCGCACTCAATCATCTTATGAATCCTGAAATCGACGTCGTAACTCTGGTTGGCGCCACGGGCTCTGGAAAGACTCTTCTTGCTGTACTTGCCGCTATCAGGCATCTAAATATGCCTGAACTGACCAAGAAGCAAGATGATGTGATTGTTTACAGACCCAATTTTGAAATGGGTAACACTTTGGGATTTCTACCAGGCGATCTGGATGAAAAATTTATGCCATGGAAGTTACCTATTTATGACTGTTTGAAAGTCATAAAACAGCATGCCAAAAAGAATGAGGATAAGTTGGCAAAGGAAACATTATTGCCAATTTCTCCAATAAACTTCTTGCGAGGAAGAACTCTTCATAGACATTTCGTTGTGGTAGATGAAGCCCAAAACCTCACACCGAGCGAAATCAGAACAATCATTACTCGTATGGGAAGGGACAGCAAAGTGGTTTTCACTGGCGATCCTGACCAATTGGACAATCCTATACTCAGTCGCGAAAATAACGGACTGGTATATCTTGCACAAAAACTTCGAGGCGATCCGAGTTGCGCCACGATAACATTTACAAAATCCGAAAGGAGTAAAATCGCGCGCATAGCGCTCGAACGTCTCAAATAGTACAAATAAAAATCCCCTTGATGATCATCTTCGAGGGGATTTTATATTTATAAATCTATTATTCCACGAAAGTCAGAGCTTTGCCTGCTTTGCCGGCACGGCCAGTTCGGCCAATGCGGTGGATATAGTCATCGTAAGTGGCAGGGATGTCAAAGTTGATGACATGAGAGACATCAGAGATATCTAGTCCTCTAGCGGCCACATCGGTAGCCACCAAAATCTGAACTTTATTTTCTTTGAAAAGTCCTAAAGCGCGCTGGCGTCCATTTTGATTTTTATTACCGTGAATTGATTCTGCTTTGAAGCCTCTCTTCACCAAAGTAGTAGAGAGCTTTTCCACACCGTGTTTGGTACGGCCGAAAATTAAAACTTTGTTGAATTCTGCTTTATTAAGTAAGTCATGAAGTATGTCGAGTTTATCCGTACCTTTTTGTACTCGCACAACATCTTGATCAATATTTTTGGCTGTATCTCTAACTTTAACCGAAACAGTGACGGGTTCGTGTAAAAATTCTTTAACTAAACCCTCAATCTCTTTGGACAAAGTCGCTGAAAAGAAAAGTGTATGGCGACCTACCGGCATTTTGGCCATCATGAATCTCATATCGTTTATGAAGCCCATATCAAGCATCCGATCAGCTTCGTCAAGAACCACTGTATTGAATTCAGACAAGTTTAAACATTTATTCTCAATCATATTTTTTATTCTCCCCGGAGTACCAATGATAAATTCGTTTCGGTATTTCAAATCTCGCATTTGTTTACCCATCGGTAGTCCGCCGACAAGCAACGCCGAATAGAGCTTCATACCGAGGGTGAAGTCTTTAAGTTCTTGTTCAATTTGAATCGCAAGTTCACGAGTAGGCACGACAATCAAAACATTTTCATTTTTGTTTGCCAAAACTTTATTGATAAGCGGTATAATGAACGCCGCCGTTTTGCCGGTACCGGTATTAGCGATACCAACGACATCACTACCATTTAAGACAAACGGAATAACCTTGTCCTGAATAGGAGTAGGGAGCTGATAACCTTTTTTTATAATGTTGGCTTTGAGCCGTTCGTCGACAGCAAAATCCGCAAAACAATGTACAGGAATAAATTTTTCAACTTTTTCCTCAACTATTGTTTTGTTAATGAATCTAGCATGATCAATCCTGTCTACTTTGCCACTACGAGAACTCCTCTGAAAATTTCTTCCAGAATTTTGAGAATTCCTTTGCGGAGGTTTTTGGCCAAATCGGCCACGACTAAAATTAGTCCTTCTTTTTTCCATAAATTTTAAATTGAGGCATATTACGTCTCCGAAGTTTCCAATAAAGACGTTTGCCTCTACAATCCTGAAATAATGCTCTGGACCGAAACTAGTGAGTTTGACTCAATTGATATCAGTATATACTAAACCGTCTTTTTTGTCAAATTAAAACGTCCCCACCAAGAGGGAACGTTTTAATTTGAGCATAGGTCTAATAACTAGATGTTATATATTTGGGGAAGTAAAAGAACCCGAATAATAGCTTGTATTACCAGCAGCATCGCTACTTCCTACTGTGTAATAATACAAAGTACTGGTAGCCAAACTGGGCAAACTTAATTGATGGAAAAACGAGAGAGTATCAACGCTAGCTATTGGAGCAGTGGTGGTAGAAACCGGAGAAACATTACCGAACCAAATCTTACTGTTAGAAGCTTCGTTTGTAACCCAAATCACACTGACCGTGCTAGTACTTGAACCAATATTTGTAGCAAAAAGAATGTTTGGAAGAGTCACATCCGCTGTTGGTTGCTTTTTTGTTACAAAAGAAAGTTCACTAGAGGTTGCGGCATTACCAGATGAATCAGTTGAAACTACTTTAAAATAATAAGTTTTATCTGGAATCAAATCAGTTAAGTTTATCTTGTGATTGAGCAATAAGGTGCCAGAACTTACGAATAATGTATCAGCTGCACCGATAGTCACAGGGCTGGTAGTACCATAATACACTTTGCTATCAGCCAATTTATTTGTGTTCCATCTTATAGCGGACGAAGAAGTTCCAATATCTATTGCGGCAACATTGGAGACAATAATGCGAGCAGTGCTGGAAGACTGGTTGTTATTATTGTCATCTCTAGTGTTATTATAATTTTTGTTCCACCAAAACCAATTTAAAAACTTGTTTCCATCTCTATTGCTTCTCATGGCACTCATAAAAGCTCCCCAAGTACTGACTTTTTTCACCTCTTTTTTTATTTCTTTTTGTTCTTGCTTCACTTCTTTCTTGATTTCTTTTATTTCTTGGTTACTTTTGTTTTTATTGCCATTATCATTATCGGCAAAAGCCAAAGCCGGACTCAAAGAGAAAAATCCAGAAAAGGACATTATAACTGCCAAAAAGGCACTGCTTAATCTTTTGATATTCATGTTTTTTTATTAGCTGTTAATTTAAATTTAAATTGCTTATAATTACGGCCTAACACTAATAATGACGCTTGTGGCAGACGGATATTACACCGTAATAAAACCCTTAGTTTGCCGTCTATATATATGGAAATGCCTAAAGAAATATTCCTCAGGTCTTACAACCTTTACTCAGACGAAATATTCAGATTCGTCGTTTTCAAGCTGAGTGACAGAGAAAAAGCCAAAGATATCCTTCAGGATGTTTTCATGAGGACATGGATGTACATTTCCAAAAATGGCAAAATTGACAACATCAGGGCCTTCTTATACAAAGCGGCTGGCAATGCAGTCATAGATGAATACAGAAGAAAAGACCGCAGGGACAACAAACTTGATTCTCTTGAAACTATGGCCGAAGATGGATATGACCCTGGTTTTGACGATACTGACTCCCTGATTGAAAAGTTGGACGGAGAAGCTGCGATGAAGTTAATTCGAGAATTACCGGAAATTTATGCTGAAGTTTTGTTTCTCAGATATTCAGAAAACAAAGACATTTCCGAAATAGCTGAACTAACTGATAGATCGAACAACACGGTTTCGGTCCAGATTAATAGAGGAATCAAACAGCTAAAAACAATCATCAATAAACATAAAAATAATTTATAAAAATATGGAAAAATTATTCGCAAAAATAAAAAAAGAAAGACTTGGCGCTGATGAAAAAGCGGAAATTTTTTCCAATCTCAAAAATTTCGTAAACGAAAATCCTATCCAAAAAATCAAATCACCATACTCCAACCCGTGGCAAATTTTTCTTGAACATAAAACTTTTGCTACAACAGTTGCTTCCGCCATCCTTATCGTATCTTTGACTGGAAGTACCGTTTTGGCTGCTAAAAATTCATTACCCGGTGACAAACTATATCCCATAAAAATGTTAGATGAAAAAGTACAATCATTCACCACTATAGGAGCCGAAGCTCAAGCAGAAATTCATGCCTCGCAAGCTATTTCCCGCCTGCAAGAAGTGGAACAGATGGTAACAAAAAAGATACCTCTCGATATAGAAACAAAAAAAGAAATCCAAAATAATTTCGGTAATCAGACCAGAGAAATGGAAAATCATATTAATAAATTAAAAGATAGCGGAGACAATAAAAAAGCAGAAAAAATACAATCAGATTTCGAATCATCAATTTCCGAACACAAAAAAGCCATTATTGAGCTATCAAATATCGAAGATAAAAAATCTGAAAATCACCAAGGAGAAGTGAAAGGGGCACAAAATGCCAAAGAAAATAACTCGAAGAAAAATACTGAAAAAAATCAGAAAAATAACGACTAAAATTATTTTGTCAAAGTTTTAGAAATCAGATGCGTTAGAAATTCTCTGATGTTTCCACCTGTGGCCTCCAAAGACTTCATGAAAGGAAAACTATGTGAAAGTTTTGGCAGAGTGTTAGTTTCCAATATAAAAAGGCCTCGTTTGGGATGCAAAATAAAATCAGATCCGGAATAATGTCTTAAACCCAAAATTTGGTGTGCTAAAATTGCCGTTTCTTGAATTTGTATCTTTTCTTCATTACTAAAATTCCCAATCGGTAGAGGAGTATAATATTTTTGACCTCTAAAATCTTCGATAACTCCGCAAGCTACTTCCTTACCTTCGATATATTCTTCCACCAAAAGCTCAGCTGAATGTTCAAAAGATTTTTCTAGAGCTTCTTTTATATCTAAAATTTTGCCAACAAAAGAAAAACCCAAAGAAGAACCTGAATTCAGCGGTTTGATAATAATAGGAAAAGGCAAACTCTCGTTAATTTTGCCAACTAAATTTTTTTCATCTCTATTTATGACAATATGATGCGGAGTTTTAAGACCTTGACGATTGAAAATTTCTTTCGTCATTTTTTTGTTCATACTGAGAGCCGAAGCTATGGAATTAGAGCCAGTATAAGGAACATGAAAATGCTCAAGGATTTTTTGAACTGTGCCATCTTCACCATAAGCGCCGTGCATAGCGTTTATCGCTACGTCAATAGTCTTCAAAATATCGTAAGGATTTTTTTGCAAACCTCTAGCGTGCCACTCACCATCTTTGGAAATAAAAATATCTAACGGCTCATATTCTTCTGGCAAATTGGCTAACACCGCCCCGCCGGTTTTTAAAGACACATCATATTCGGGTGATGGCCCGCCACGCAAAACTCCTACTCTGATTTTATGAGAAAACGACATGATTTTATTTTATCATATTTTGATATAGAATAACTATATGGAAATCGCTTTATATAGGAAATATAGGCCTGATAATTTTAAAGAGGTTAAAGGCCAAGACCATATCGTTTCGGTTTTGGAACATGAAGCCAAAATGAGCAAAGTCTCACATGCTTATCTTTTTTCCGGTAGCCGTGGCACAGGCAAAACCTCCATCGCCCGCATTTTTGCCAAATCGCTTGGTGTAAACCCTGAAGACATTTATGAGATAGATGCCGCTTCCAACCGCGGTATCGATGAAATCAGGGCCATCCGCGATGCGGTGCACACTTACCCTTATTCTTCAAAATACAAAGTTTACATAGTTGACGAAGTTCATATGCTCACCCGCGAGGCTTGGAATGCTTTCCTCAAAACTTTGGAGGAACCGCCTGAGCACGTCATCTTCATCATGGCCACTACTGAACAGCACAAATTGCCGGACACGGTAGTTTCGCGTTGTGAATGTTTCGCTTTCAAAAAACCTTCTCACCAAATTTTGGTTGAAGAAATTTTGAGAGTCGCCAAGGAAGAAAAATATGAAATTGAAAAAAAGTCAGCTTCGCTTATCGCGACGCTTGCCGACGGCTCTTTCCGCGATGCTCTTTCTATTTTGCAAAAAGCGATGCATTCATCTAATGATACCAAACTAACACACACCGAAATAGAAAATGTTTTAGGTGCCCCAAAAGAATCTTTTATTTTGGAAGTATTGGAAGGTATCGCCGAACAAAATACAGAGAGAGGAATCGGGGCAGTGAGAAAAGCCAGTGAAGAAAATGCCGACATGGAAGTCTTCCTCAAAATGATTTTGCGCTCACTGCGATTCGTTTTGCTTTTGCGTTTCGCTCCAGATATGAAAAATTTGGTCATAGACGAAACAGGGGAAGAAGAATTTGAAAAATTGGCCGAGCTTGCCAAAACTGCCAAAAACATCAACTCCAAAACTTTACTTGCCTTTTTAGAAGGCTATTCACGCCAAGCATATGCCTCAATCCCCGAACTGCCTATCGAACTTGCTATTATAGAATCTTGTGGAAATTAAAAATAAATTACATAATTAAATAATATGGAAGCTTGGATTATTTCAACATACGCTTCACATCACTATTTAATATACGCGCTTATTTTAGTTGTTGGGTTCTTGGAAGGGCCTTATGTATCGATGGTTTGTGGAGCCATCCTCTCTTTAGGATTCTTAAATTTTTGGCCACTTTATATCGCTCTTATGATTGGCGACCTTATTGGTGACGTCATGTGGTATTTTATCGGTTACCGTTTCGGGGAAAGATTTGCACTAAAATATGGTAAATATTTCAAACTTAATCAAGAACACATCACGAGAATCAAAACCATTTTTCACAAACATAAAAATCCTCTGCTTTTCCTTTCCAAAATAAGCAACGGCATGGGCTTTGCTTTGGCCGTGCTTTTCACTGCCGGTATGTCTAGGATTAATTTTTGGAAATTTATCGCTGTAAATGCCTTAGGACAACTCATGTGGTCTGGAATACTCATTGCTGTAGGTTTCTTTTTTGGTAATTTATATATGAGTATAAACAACGTGATGGGTAAGATTTCAATATTAGTAGTGTTTGCGATTTTCATTTTCGCAGTTATCAGATTTATTAAATATCTTAGAGAAAAAGCTAACTTATAATTATTATGAAATTAAGTATCATTGTTCCAACTCGCAACGAAGAAAAATATATTGAGAAGACTCTAGATTGTTACTTGAGTATAAATCTAGACAAAGAAATAATCGTAACTGACGATGGTAGTACAGATAAAACTCTCGAAATACTGAAAAAATATGGAGATAAAATAAAAGTCTTGGATCACGAAAAAACCAAATCCATCGCAGCCAATCGTAATATTGGAGCAAGAGAAGCAAAGGGTGAATTTTTTGCATTTTTGGATGCCAGCACTTTTGTAAAAGATCCGAATGATTTTTTTAACAAAGCTATTTCAATGTTTGAACAAGATAAAGATTTAATTGCACTCACAGGTAAACTCAGTGTAGTACCTGAACTTGAAACTTTTGGAGATAAATTAGTCCACTTCTTTTTTAATCTAGTTATAATGATTAGAGACAATTATCTTGGATCAGGAGAAGCTTCAGGAAAATTCCAGATGATGAAGAGGGGGGCTTTTGAAAAAATGGTTGGATTTAATGAAGATCTAATCGCGGGAGAAGATTCAAATATGTTTTATAGATTATCTAAAATTGGTAAGGTCCGTTATTTCAGTTTTCTTGAAGTCTTCCACACCAGCCGCAGATCTCACACTATTGGTTGGCCGAGACTTCTTCTTATGTGGATGATAAATATTTTTTGGATAAATATTTTTGGTAAATCAAAATTAAAAGAGTGGTCAATCATAAGATAAAAAATATGAAAATCAGTTTAGTTATGCCTGCTTATAATGAAGAAAAATACATAAAAGAAAGCCTTGAAAGTGTTTCAAAATACGGCCAAGATATTTTTGAAATTATTGTTATCAATAATGGAAGTACTGACCAAACATTTGAAGTTGCCCAAAAATTCCCAAATGTACGTGTTGTAAATGAACCCCAAAAAGGACTACCTCTTGCAAGAAATAGGGGATTACAAGAAGCCAGTGGTGATGTCGTAGCTTTTGTAGATGCTGACACAAGAATTTCAAAAAAATGGGTCTCAGAAATAAAAAAAGAATTCCAAGGAAATCCAAATTTGGTTTCTTTAAGTGGCCCTTACAGATATTATGATGCCACCCTTATACAAAAAATATTGACTTGGGTTTATTGGAATTTTTTGGCTTATCCATCATATTTGTTGACCGGTTATCTTGGAATACTTGGCAATCTGGCGGCCAAAAAAGAAGCTCTGCAAAAAATAGGTGGATTTGATAAAAATATAAAATTTTATGGAGACGACACCGACATAACCAAAAGGCTTCATAAAATTGGCAAAGTAAAATTTTCATCAAACTTCTTTGTTTACTCATCAGCCAGAAGATTTAAAGGAGAAGGACTTTTGAAAACTGGCTACAGATATGGTATAAATTTCTTGTCGATTGTCTTTCTAAATAAGCCATGGACTTCCACTAGTTCAGAAATAAGATAATGGAACAAATAAAAGCTCAATACAAAAGTCATTTTACAAATAAAGAATTTTTGATGTCTTTGTTGTTTTCCTTTTTTATATTCGGATTAGCACTTGTTGCCAATTTTTATGCTGGCACTTATGCTACCAAGATTGCCAGCAATTCCGTTACCGACATTATACTTTCTAACATCAGAGCTTACGATTTGGATGGAGTTTTTGTTTACGGTTCTTTTGTATTTTTTATTTTTGGATTATTTCTTTGTATCATAAAACCACGGCAAACACCTTTCATTATTAAAAGCGTTGCTTTGTTTATTGTTATCAGGGCAATATTTATTACTTTGACTCATATCGGACCTTTCCCATCACAGATAACCATCAATTCCGATATTTTAAGCAAATTAACATTTGGAGCAGATTTATTTTTTTCTGGACACACCGGTTTACCATTCCTTCTGGCTCTTATTTTTTGGGAAGAAAAAATTATCCGATATATTTCTTTGTTTTTCTCTCTTAGTTTTGCTGTTGTAGTTTTGCTTTCTCATATGCATTACACCATCGATGTTCTTTCCGCTTTTTTTATTACTTACGGTATTTACCACATAGCTTCATTTATTTTTCACAAAGATAAAGCATGGGATTTATAATAACTATATTCCTAAAATTCAACACAAAATTGGCGTGATAATAATTAAGTAACAATAATCTTTCGATATCGGTCTGTACTGCTATAAGGTCGAAAATTATAAATAAACCGTTGTAAAAGAAGCTAAATATTTTAATCCAACGGGGAACGAAGTTTAATCAATTTTTAACGGCCCACCAAAGATGTTAGGCACCTCCAAGTTTGTCCTAGGATTACCCTAAGGCTCGCTTGATAGTTAGCCAAATCTTCGAGGCGATTATGTGTTCGTTAATCCCCGTAATTAATAGCGTAAAAACAAATACTATGTGATTAAATCCATAAATTTGCAAAAGAAGCTTCTCCCGAGGCTTCTTTTCGCTGTATCACCCACGCCACCCCGCGAGCAATCAAGGGGATTTTCTTTAGTCCCGAGAAGCTTTAGCGAAGTGGGATTTTTTACTAATTCACTGAAATATGTTAATCTAACTTCGTCCAATTAAGAATATTGGGAGGTCGTCTAACGGCAGGACAGGTGCCTTTGAAGCACTCAATGAAGGTTCGATTCCTTCCCTCCCAGCCCGAATAAAACTTGTTTGGTATAATATAGATATGAAAAAAGTTATTATATTTTTAGGGATTGTGGTTGTTTTTATCAGCATATTTTATGTTTTTAGTAACAACAAAAAAACTATAATTGGTGGAGATAAAGATATACATGGATGTCTTGGTCCAGCCGGATATTCTTGGTGCGAAGCTAAGCAACTCTGTATAAGACCATGGGAAGAATATTGCACCGCAACTGTCGGCAAAACTGTCAGTTTCACTTGCGATGCCGCCAAATCTATTATTGCTACTTTTTATATAGGAGATGATAAATTAGTTGATTTAAAACTAAGCGATGGCAAGAATATTTCTGTTCCACGCGCTATTTCTGCTTCTGGGGCGCGGTATGCCAATCAAGATGAAAGTTTCGTGTTTTGGAACAAAGGTGACACAGCTTTTATAACCGAAGGTGCCAGTAGTACCATGACTTTTAGCAACTGTGTTTTAAAATAACCACAACTTCGTACCAGACGGCCAACTGTTGACTTTTAATATCGGTTGGGAATATAATGTTGGCTTCTATTGGGAGTAGGCCAAAAACCGAACAACGAGGCGTGAGAGCACGCCTACAATGAGTTTTCAACTCAAGAGACCCAATAGCGGCAGTCGGAATTAACCCCGACTGTTTTCTTTTTATAAATTTTGTTTTAAACTGATTTTATGGAAAAAAGTGAATTTAAAGAAATAACTAAAAAATGGTTTGCCTATTTAAAATAAAAATGCACAGATTAGATAATGAAAAACAAATACTTTTTTATGAAAACGAATTTTATGTATTTTCTAATTACTCATCTTTCGCTTTAGAATGGAAAGACAAACTTTATCCGACTTCGGAACACGCTTATCATTCTGAAAAATTTGAAGATGAAAATCTGAAAGAACAAATCAGAAATGCTCGTTCTGCTCATGATTCCCAAAAATTTTCAGAAGCGAATAAAGATAAATACAGGGAAGACTGGGGTGATGTCAGGGTGCAAATAATGAAAGAAATATTGCGGGCAAAAGTAGAACAGCACCCTTATGTCAAAAAGAAACTTTTGGAATCTGATGGCAAAGAACTTATTGAAGATTCTTGGCGGGATAATTTTTGGGGCTGGGGGCCAAATAAAGATGGGCAGAACCAACTTGGTAAACTTTGGATGGAAATCAGAGAGGAATTTATTAATGCTGATTTAAAATAATTTCAGTTTGGCGAATAAATAACACGCTATTGCAATTTTGGGGCGGATGATATTAAATAGATTGAAGAAGAATTTCGTCTATCTGATGTTCAACTTCAAAAACGCGGGAGGTTGGCTTGAGCAAAGGTAATGGGAAATCGAATAGGAAATCGGCTTGGAAAAATCGGCAAAAGCGAAACAAGAGGATGGTCAGAGACCAAATCCGTGCGGGCAATTCAGGGCAAATGCATACAAATTATGTGTGCGGGCCAGGGACCGGCAACACACCTGGGAGAAAAGTTGATTGTTAAGTCCTTCATGAGATAGACGAGTCCGTTCGGCACCCCCTGGTGCCGAACGGCTTTCTTTTTACCTAAATTCATTTTAAACTGATTCTAATATTAACTCGAACAATCAACCTAAAATTTAATATAATAAAAATATGACTAAAAATCCATATATTAACGCACTGGTCGCTGGTGTTTACATTATTTTTGTCGTACTTCTTATCACCTACGGCCCAACATACGTTAGAGATAAGCCAGACACCATCCTAGCTCCAATGGCAGTGCTTAGCTTGCTGGTTCTCTCGGTCGCCTTCATGGGCTACACTTTCGTTTTTCGACCGGCACTTATGTATATAGATGGGCAAAAACGCGAAGCTATAACACTCTTCACAAAGACCATTCTTACATTTGCTATTATAACCGGCATTATTGTCCTCATTACCTTTTTCCCCAAATAAAAAATTTATGCAGGATTGGTGTTTCTAGGAAGCCAATCCATAACTTTTTTCCTGTGATTATCGAGCGACCAAGTATCGCCTTTTTTAAACAAGGCTTCATGTTCTTTTTTAAACATTAAAAGTTGCGCCTCGGATACTTGAGGAAAATTGGCAGGCATATTTTGATTGAATGATTTAAGAAAATCAAGAAGGGAAAGCTGTATTTCATTCAGTTTGAGTTCTTGTGAGTTACTCTTCATAACTTAAACAATATCATTATTTTATAAAATAATCAAGGTATTTATCAGACATCCAACCACTTCAAACTTTTTGATATACTAATACCAACATGTTGCAAATTCCCAATCTTCAACAAAATATAAAAATCGCCCCTTATACGACATATGAAATCGGCGGTCCAGCCGATTATTTCGTGGTAGTAAAAAATAAAGATGAACTTATAAATGCCGTAACTCAAGCGAGAGAAAATAAAATCCCATATTTTATTTTAGGCATTGGAGCCAATATTCTTTTTGGAGACAAAGGATTTCGGGGTTTAGTTGTCAAAAATGAAGCCAACAAAATTTCTATTTTCGATAATTTAATAACAGCCGAAAGTGGCGCAACGATTTCCGACCTTATTGAAATAACTACCGAACAAAATCTCTCTGGTTTTGAACATTTCGCCGGTATCCCCAGCACAGTCGGCGGCGCTCTTTGGCAGAATTTGCATTTTCTCTCGCCAGACCGAACAGAAACAGTGTATATTGATTCAATATTAGCATCAGCGGAAATTTTAGATGAATCAAACAATTTGCAAAAAGTGGCAAAAGATTTTTTTGAATTCGGATACGACACCAGTATTTTGCATAAAAAAGATTTGATAGTGACTGAAGCGACTTTTAAATTGGAATTCAAAGAAAAAACCACTATTCAAAAACAAATAGCAGAAAATCTGAAGTGGCGAGCTGATAGACAGCCCGCTTTGGAAAAATTTCCATCATGTGGTTCGGTTTTTAAAAAAATAAAAAGTGTAGGGGCCGGAAGATTGATTGATCAAGCTGGACTTAAAGGGTACCGAGTAGGTGATGCCCAAGTGTCAGAAAAGCATGCCAACTTCATCATAAACACTGGTAATGCGACTGCGAAAGATGTGAGGGATTTAATTAAACTTATCCAAGAAAAAGTACTAAAAGAGACTGGCCATAAACTAGAGACAGAGATAAGTTTTGTGGGAGAATTTTAATTTTTATGCCATATTTCGTTTACATCTTGAAATGCTCTGACCAAACTCTTTATACCGGTTACACCAACAATTTAGAAAAAAGATTGGAACATCACAACAATTCCAAACAAGGTGCCCATTATACGAAAATCCGCAGGCCGGTGAAGTTGTTGTATTCAGAAACTTTCCCCACTCTCAAAGAAGCCCTCCGCAGAGAATACGCCATCAAAAAATTGACAAGAGAAGAAAAGTTGAATTTGATTAAAAATAATTATAGACTGACTTAGGAGGAAAATTATGGAAATCATTCTATCAACAAGAAACAGAAGTAAAATAGACCAGATTAAAGCGTTATTGAACGGACTTGATATTCAAGTATTGTCTCTTGATGAAGCAGGAATCGAAGGGGAAGCCGTAGAAGATGGTGCAACCTTGGAAGAAAATGCTTTCAAAAAAGCTTCATTCGCGAGCAAACAAACTGGCAAATGGGCTATAGCTGATGATACTGGTTTGTTTATTGATGCTCTTGATGGAAAACCTGGAATTCACGCGGCGAGGTGGGCAGGAGACGATCTCACTACAGGGCAAATAAGAGATTTCACTCTTGCACAACTCAAAGATGTGAAGGAAGAAAATCGCACAGCGACCTTTACAACAGTTGCTGTGATTGTTGCACCAACAGGAGAAAAAACTGTTTTTAGCGGATCAGTAAAAGGAAAAATCCTTTCTGCTCCTAGAGCAGAATGCCAACCCAACATGCCCTACAGCGCTTTGTTTATTCCAGATGGACAAAGTAAAGTTTGGGCTGAAATGGATGTTAATGAGGAAAATCGAATCAGCCATCGTGGACAAGCATTCAGACAAGTTCGTGATTTTTTCCAATCAGTACTTTCGTAAAAAATCAGGATGTGTTATACAACGCATCCTGATTTTAATATAAATTAAAAAGAAAATAACAAAATTATGAAAGTTGTCATAGCTGGAAGTGCAAGACTTCAAAACGAAATACAAAAATGGATTGAATATTGGAATAGTAAAGATGGTTATTCAGTCTCGAACTATCCTAGAGCGATACCACAAGACAATTTTGAAAAACTCTATTCTGATATTCATAAAGACTTTCTTAAAAATATAGTTGAAGCAGATGTGTTATTTATCGCCAATGAAAAGAAAAATGGAATCAATGGATATATTGGTGCTGAAACTTTTGCTGAACTAGGATTTGGTTTAGCTCAAAATTTAATTAACGGAAAGAATATAAAACTTATACTTGCCAATATGCCGTCAGAGGAGGTAGCTTGTTATGATGAAATAGTTTTGTGGCAAAAGTTGGGCTGGATATTTGTCTGGTTTTTAAATCCAAATATGGTAAAATAAAGTATAATGTCAATGGAATCATTTTCAGTTGCAAACACAAACGAAAGACCCGAGAATGAACTCGAGGCCGGGAAAAGCATTTCTCCAGAAGAAAAAAGTGTTGCCTGGTCGCAACAAGTTGATGAGATTGTAAAAGCTGAAATAGAAAAGAAAAGACCAGAGATGATCCAACTCACAACCAAAGGATTAGGAGATCTATTTGAACTTTTACCAAAAGATCGGGAAATAGCAAAAGAAGATATCGTAAGTTTGTTGGAACATACTGAGCTCAGAATTATGCTTCCCGGTATGCGTGATGAATTTGCTAAAGAAGCCATAAAAAGACAGATTCATAATATCGCTGATAAAGCGCAATTTATTACTGAATCACTCGAGACCGACGCGATGAAGATGTTTATTCAAGCGGAAGCCCAAAAAGATTCAATTGATGATTCTCTAAAAAGTATTAGAGAAGCAAGGGAAGGTACACGAGAGGAACAAACACAATAAAATAACACCGGGTGTCAAAGGGCATCTTTGACATTTTCTTCCAGTTATATATTCTAATTTCAGAATATAACGAAAAGATCATTCAAAACTTCAAAAGGAGAGGCTATGATTCCAAATAAACTAGTAGAAGTCTCAAATAGATTAACAAATCTAAATGAACGACCATTGGCTTTCACCGACTTGGAAACCAGCGGGGATATTTTTTGTGAACATGAAATCCTAGAAATAGGTCTCGTGGTTGCCGATCAGGGAACCCTCGAGATCATTGACACACTAAGTATAAAAATAAAGCCGGAACACATAGAGAACGCTTTCCCAGCAGCCCTAGAAAGAAATGGCTTCAAAGCCGAAAATTGGCTTCATGCCGTATCCCTAAATAAAGGCCTACAAAAATACGCTGAGAAAACGAAGGGAGCGATTTTCGTCGCTTATAATGTTGCTTTTGATTGGGGTTTTATGAGTGAAGGATTCAGGAAAACTGGAGTCAAAAACATTTTGGATTATCACCGGCTTGACGTGCTGACTCTCGCTTGGCAAAGAGGTCTGAAAGATAATCCAAGCTGGAAAATGGAAGCTGCCTGCAAAATGTTTGGGGTATCTCCGGAATCAGGAGCCCACGGTGCTTTGAGTGGTGCAATGACTTGTTTCAAATTGTACAAAAAGTTAGTTAGCTGAAAAACGGCTCAACGAGTAATCCCGTTGAGCCGTTTTATTATATATAACTTTTAAAAAAGCCGCGGTATGAGCGCGGCTTTAATGAGTTGTAGCATTTAGGAATTGCTATCTACTCGAGAATCCTAAACTCGCAATTTGAAAAAGATGTGAAATCAAATATGTGTTCATGACTCAAACCTTTGTGAACAGTCTCTAGAGCCCTGCTTATTGCTCCGTGAGATATAACAAGAACATCTTTTTGAATCTCGAGTTCCAGAATCTTGTTTTTTATCTCCCACAAAACCACATCAGCTCTCAAACATAGATCTTGATAATTTTCTCCTCCTTCCACTTCCAAAACGTAGGTAAAACCCCACATCTCTTTGTAAGATTTGGCCAATAGAGGAATATCAGAGTATGGATGACCTTCCAAAATACCATGACTTCTCTCTATCAAGCATTCCAATACGGTATGAGGAATTTTCAACACTTGAGAACAAATCTCTGCAGTTCTAGCAGCTCGCTGGTATGGAGAAGAGAATATGTGTCCAATATCCAGCTTCACTATTTTAAGTTCATCAGCTAATTCATAAGCTTGAGCCACTCCTATAGCTGTGAGTGGGGAATTTCGTCTCCCATTCAATATACCATTGGCATTATCTTCATCTTGTCCATGCCGAGCCAGAATGATTTTACCCATTTTAAGAGCTCCTTTCTGGGCTGATACTACACAATACTATATGCATATGCAACACGCACCGACGCTCCTTTCTTTTTATAAAAATAATAGCTAGACTTAATCTGATTTAATTAAATAATAAAAATATGAATTACAAAGATAGAGTATATGGAAATGTAGAAATCACAGAACCAGTTATTCTGGATATTATAAATTCCACACCTCTCCAGAGATTGAAAGAAATAGACCAAGCCGGGTTTCGTCCTCTTTGGGTAAAACCAGATGTAGAAACTGGAGAATGCGACCATAGTCGTTTTGCTCATTCTATCGGGGTATATCTGTTGCTTCGCAAATATAGCACTTCACTTGAAGAACAAATTGCCGGATTAATTCACGATGTTTCTCATTCAGCGTTTTCTCACTGCATAGACTATGTTTTGGAAGCTGGCTCAGAAAAAGAACACAATCATCAAGACAATATGTTTGATGAATTTGTCAGAAAATCAGAAATACCAAAAATTCTTAACAAATATAATTTAGATTTAGAATTTATTCTTAATGACGGAAATTTCCCGCTCAAGGAAAAAAATTTGCCAGATTTGTGTGCGGATAGGATTGATTATTCATTTAGAACTGCAGTTATTTTTGAGGAAATAACAACGGAAGAGGCTCAAAATCTTCTTGGCAATCTTACAGCAGAAAACGGTGAGTGGATTTTTAAAGATTTTAAAAGTGCTAAAAAATATGCAGAATTATTTTTGAAACTTAACACAGATTATTATGCAGGATTAACCTCTGCTGTTATGTTTTGTGCCGTTGGAGATTGTCTGCGTTATGCTCTTTCAAAAGGTTATATATCCGAAGATGATTTATACACCACGGATAAAATAGTTATCGAAAAGATAAAACCCTATATAGTTGAAGATTCAAAATTAGGATTGCTTTGGGAAAAAATGAACAACAAAGTTGGCTCAAAAAATAACCCGGATGATTATGATAGGAAAGTATTTTGCAAATCACGGGTAGTTGACCCCCTTTGTTTTGATAATGGAAAAGTGAAAAGGGTTTCGGAAATAGAACAAGGTTGGGCTGATGTAATAAAAAAAGAATCAAAACCAAAAGAGTATTTTGTAAAATTTAAATAAATACGGAAGGCTCAGAAAATTCACAACCCGTTCAGCAAGTTCCCGACTCTGCTCAGAACGGGCCAACCGAAATTCAAAATGATAAAATAAGAAAACAAATTAATATCAACCTCTTGAATTTTATATAATAAATGTTATTATTTTAATAGTAATGTTCCTTTTCCTATGGAGGTAGACTGATGTCCGGAACCAAACTTGGACCCAAAAGATGCGTGTTTTGCAAAATACGAGATAAAAAACTTCCAGCAAATATTGTTTTCGAGAATGATGAATTTTTAGCATTCACGCCGATTGAACAGGTTTCAAAAGGACATACTCTTTTGATACCAAAAAAACATCGGGAGGGTTTGCTCGATGTAGATGATAATTCTTTTGAAAGACTTTTTGGGGTTGCTCAAAAACTTTCCAGAGAACTCATCGATAAATATGAAGCCACAGGTATAAATCTGCTTTGTGCGAGCGGAAAAGACGCTCAACAATCAGTCATGCATTTCCATTTGCATATCGTCCCGAGATATCCAAATGATGGGTTGGGTCTTTGGTTCAAAAACAAACTTTGATTGACTCAGGAGCGCCGCGTTGCAATACGCACCGGCGCTCTTTTTTTTAGCTATTATGCTATAATTGGCGATTATTATATAACTCCTAATTATATGAAAAAAACTATAGTCGCGGTCATTGTGGTAATAGCAATTGTCGGTGCCTATTTTTTGGTTAATAATTTATTAAGTAAAAATACTGTAACAACAAGTTTAACTCCATCAACCAACGACCAAAATACAACAGCAACCACTACCGAAACTCAAAATCCAGCCCAGTCAGTCATCGGCAAATCCGTTGAAAACCGAGATATAATCGCTTACAACTATGGTACCGGTGAAAAGAAAATTTTGTTCGTTGGTGGCATCCATGGCGGTTATGAATGGAACACATCAAAAGTTGCTTATGAACTAATAAATTATTTGGAAGCAAATCCATCTTTTGTTCCCAATAATATCAAGGTAACAGTTATCCCCGTTTTAAATCCTGACGGTCTTTATAAAATTGTCGGCACCACTACTGGAAATTTCACTTCAGCAAACGTCTCATCCAATACAGTACCCGGCCGCTTTAACGCAAACAATGTCGACCTTAACCGCAACTTTGATTGCGATTGGCAAACTAATGCTACTTGGCAAAATAAAACTGTCAGTGGAGGAGACTCGGTCTTTTCCGAACCGGAAAGTTTAGCTATAAAAAATTATATAGAAACAAACAAACCAAGTGCAGTCGTCGTCTGGTATAGTTCAGCTGGTGGGGTTTACTCTTCAAGTTGTCACAACGGTGTCTCTCCGGAAACCAACACTCTTACCAAAACTTATGCGAGTGCTTCTGGTTATCCTGCCTATCAAAGTTTTGATTTCTACGCCACAACAGGCGACATGGTAAACTGGCTAGCCAAAATCAATATCCCAGCGGTGAGTGTACTTTTGACTAATCATACCGATACTGAATGGACTAAAAACCAAAAAGGCGTCGAGGCCCTGATTAACTATTATTTCAACAAATAATGCAGCCTAATTTCAAGAAGCCGGCGATAATAATTGCTGTGGTTATTGTTGTGTTTTTAGCATCTTTGTTTTGGGCTATAAGCCACAGACAACCAGAAACACCACCAGTAATCGAAGCTCCGAAAGAAGTGGTTTATAAAGTCATCGGTAACTCTGTGGAAGGACGTAAAATTGAAAGTTACACTTATGGGGAAGGGCAGAAGCATCTGGTATTAGTCGGCGGTGTCCACGGAGGTTACGAATGGAACAGCATAATGCTCTCTTACCGAATGATGGATTACTTGAATAAAAATCAAGATACAATCCCGAACAATCTGACAGTCACCATAATACCTAACGTCAATCCTGACGGCCTTTTCAAAGTAGTAGGTAAAGAAGGCCAGTTTGTCGTCGCCGATGTTTCTACTAGTACCAAAATACTTTCAGCCGGCCGTTTCAATGCAAACGAGGTTGACCTCAACCGCAACTTTGATTGCAAATGGAAACCGAAAAGTACCTGGCAATCAAAAACAGTGAGTGCCGGCTCAGAAGCTTTTTCCGAACCGGAAGCTCTGGCTTTTAAAAATTTTATTTCAGAAAACAATCCGACCGCTGTCATATTTTTCCACAGCCAGTCGGGCAGTGTTTACGCTTCACAATGCAAAGACGGCATCCTTCCGGAAACTCTGAGTATCATGGATGTTTATGCAAAAGCGGCAGGTTATAAACCAGTCAAAACATTTGATGCTTATGCCACTTCTGGTGCTGCTGATGACTGGTTAGCCTCCATCAAAATCCCCGCTATCACAGTAGAACTCAAAACTCACGAAACCGTAGAGTGGGAACAAAACCTTACCGGTATCAAAGCTCTTTTTGCTTATTTCAACCAAAAATAATATATTTACTATATGCAAAAAGCACTGAAAATTTTTTTGAACACAATTCCGGTCTTAATAATGATTGGACTTATTCCATTCGTACAAAATGATTATATTCTGACAGTATTTCATATAGCGATTATTTATATTTCTTTGCAATTCATAAAGTATGAAAGAAGTGATTCTACCGTTCTTGTTTTTGGTTTTTTTATTATGACTTTTTTCGAATACGTTTTCGTCACCACCGGTGTAGAATCTTTCACTAGAAATTCTCTTTTCGGTGTTATGCCTGTATGGCTACCATTCCTCTGGTCATATGGATTTTTGGCAATCAAAAAATCAGCGCAAATTTTGGATAGAAATTAATTACCGTATATGGACGGAACTGAAAAAAATGCGATAAAAAATTTGGGTAAATTGTTTGTTGCTATTTGTGCAACTGTTTATTTTTTATATTATGCCAAAACCGCAACAGATTGGCACTTTATTGATAATTTCAATTTGATAATCCACGAGGCTGGGCATTCTATTTTATTTTTTCTTGGTGAATTTATACAAGTTGCCGCAGGTTCATTATTTCAAATACTACTGCCTCTTATATTTGTTTTATATTTTTATTTACATAAAAACTATTTTTCCAGTTCTCTTCTCTTATTTTGGGTAGGGCAAAACGTCATTAATGTTTCAGTTTATCTTTCGGACGCAATCATCACACAATTACCCTTACTTGGTGGCGATTCTTCTATTCACGATTGGAATTATCTTTTGAATTCACTCGGAATACTCAAACATACTTCTACTATCGGTTCTTTAACTTTTGATGCCGGTGTTTTAATTATAATTTTAGCCGCTTATTTTTCTACTGTAACATCCCAGAAAAAATAGAGACGTATCCACACTGATGTTTCTTTTTTATTTAAATTAGTATATAATTAGCATATTATGGCAAAAAGAGAAGCAACAAATACAAAAAACAAAACCTCTCGTTCTAGAAAAACTAAGAAACGCTTGGAAATCAAAAGACAGAGACTTGCATCAAAGCGCAATAAATAATTATATGGCAAAAGGAGACGGACATAGAAAAGAGAAAAAGAAAGCTAAAAAAGTAAAAGCTTAACAAAGTTTGCTTTTGGGTTTATAAATCACAGGTATGTCCTTATATAAAAAGGGCATATGGTTTATAATATAAGTTATACAAAATTTTAATAAAAAACTATGCCAACATTTATAAACAGAGAATCCGGTTCCTTCAAATTCAAATGGTTGATTTGGACAGTTATTGTTATTGCGGTTTTAATAGGTGCATATTTCCTGTTTTTTAACAAAAAAACCCAATATCAGTTTATAACCGTTCAAAAAGGTTCAATTATTGAATCAGTTTCCGTGACTGGTAACACCATACCGACAAAAAGTGTATCCTTGGCTTTTGGTAGTAGTGGCATAATTTCAAATACTTATTCGGATCTTGGTAAACAAGTCTCTGTGGGACAAGTCTTGGCAGAACTTAATATGAATGACCTCAATGCTTCGCTTCATCAAGCAGAAGCTAGTGTAAATCAACAGCAAGCAAGACTAAGAGCGTTGGAAAGTAGCTCCCAACCAGCAGATGCTTCGTTGGCTTTCATCACAGCTATGCGTGACTCATATCTTCAATTGGAAACTGCTGTTTTGCGTTATTCCGATACTCTTTTTACTAATGCCATATCAGTCAATCCTTCCATACAAATAAGAACTCAGAGCCAAGAAGAAGAAAATGCTATAGAAGCGGAACGTCTGATTGTTGGAGAAAAAATGGAAAAATGGAGAAACACTTTGGTAAATCTCAATACAACATCAGATAATCAAACAATAAAAAATGCCGAATCGATAGCAAGAGATACTATTGTTTACACTGGAAGCTTCATGAATCATCTGGGAAATATAACAAAAAATTTGACCCCAGAAAATTCTGGCTTACTACAAAGTGTAATAGACTCTAATCGTATAAATATAAACACTGCCGCTCAAGCTGTAAGTACAACAGATACAAACGAAAAAAACGCTTACGATACTTGGATTTCAGCACCTCAAAATATAGACGCTCAAAAAGCTTTGGTTAAAGCAGCAGAGGCAAGTGTTGAAAGTGCACAAGCTAAAATCCAAAATGCTCAAATTATCGCTCCTATATCCGGCACAGTAACTCAGTTTGATGCCAAAATCGGCCAACTGGCTTCTCCAGGTACACCTTTAGTTTCCATAATGTCAGATACCGGTTATGAAGTAGACGCTGGTGTTTCCGAAATTGATGTCGGGAAAATTTCACTCGGAAACGAAGTTACTATGACTCTTGATGCTTTCCAGAACGAAACTTTTATTGGAAAGGTATTTTATATAGCACCAGCCGAAACTAATAACCAAGGGGTTATTAGTTATCAAATTAAAATATCTTTTGATAAACCAGATATACGTTTAAAAAGCGGTCTGACTGCAAATATAGATATCCAAACTAGACAAAAAGAAAATGTACTCATTCTTCCCCAATACGCTATTTTACAAAATGACCAAGGTACTTTCGTAGAAACACTCGAAAATAAAGTGGTCAAACAAAACCCGGTAACTCTCGGACTTCAAGACCAAAAAGGTAATGTTGAAGTGATATCAGGAGTTGAGGAAGGCAAGCAAGTTCTCAATATCGGACTCAAAACCAAATAATGATAGAGGTCAATGATCTGAAAAAAGAATATATTGAAGAAGACACCACAACCAGAGCTCTACGCGGAGTAACTTTTAAAATCGATAGAGGTGAGTTTGTCTCCATTATGGGCCCATCAGGCTCCGGTAAATCCACTTTGCTTCACATTTTAAGTTTCCTTGATAGACCAACTGGTGGCTCTTACAAATTTTTAGGAAAAAGTATCGATGATATGAACGATAGGGAATTGGCTCATGTACGAAACAAAGATATGGGTTTCGTTTTCCAATCATTCAACCTTCTTTCTCGACTGACAGTTTATGACAATGTAGAAATTCCGCTTTTGTATTCCGATATTATCCCAAGAGAAAGAAAAAAACTCATTGAAGATGCCGTCATTGCTGTCGGTCTTGAAGAAAAACTACATATTGAAACCGGTAAACTTTCCGGCGGACAAAAACAAAGAGTAGCCATAGCTCGCGCACTCGTAACTGACCCTAACATTATTTTTGCCGATGAACCAACTGGCAATCTTGATTCAGAATCAGGATTACAAGTCATGGAGATACTTGAATCTCTCCACGACAAAGGCCGTACTGTAGTATTGGTCACCCACGAAACTCAAACTGCTGAATTTGCCAATCGTATTATTAAGATAAAAGATGGACTCATAGAAAGCGACAAAACTATTACCACCAATCGTGATCATTGTAGTGGTCAATTAAAATAATATGGCAAAAAAATATGACAAGTAAAGACGCATTCAAAACAGCCATCCGCAGTCTCTCACACAGTAAGATGCGCTCGATTCTAACCATGCTCGGCATCGTTACTGGCATAGCATCGGTAATCGTCATTATGTCACTCGGTGATTCAGCGAAGCAATATATCGTTGGCCAAATCCAATCAATGGCTCCCAACATGATCAACGTGCAACCTGGTGCTCCAGTCATGGGTGGAGCACCTTCGGCTGTGATGGGTCTCGTAATCAAAACTCTCAGGGCACGTGACGTAGAAGCGTTGGAAAGGGAGCCGTCTATAACGAATGTGTCACCAAATGTCACCGGAAGTTCTCGCATCGTTTATGGGAACAAAAGCAAGTCTACTCTCTGGGTTGCAACGACAGCGAATCTATTCAAGATGACGAACCTTAATTTTTCAAGCGGGTATGGCTTCACTGAGGCGGATGAGATTGGATACAAACACGTTGTCGTTCTTGGTTCTAAGTTGGCAGAAGATTTATTCGGAAGTGATACCGAACCTGTCGGGAAGACTGTTCGTTTTGAAGACATTACTTTCCGTGTTATTGGGGTTCTAGAACCGAAAGGTTCAGGAATGTTTAGCATGGATGGGTATGCACTGATTCCGCTTTCTGTCGGACAAAAACAAATTCGCGGTATTGATTATTATCAAGAACTGAATATCCAGATTGACCCCACATATGACACCTCATTCGTCAAAACCAGGATTGTCTCCATTCTCAGGACATCCCATCAAATTACGGATCCTACGAAAGACGACTTCATGGTTACTTCTATGGATGAGACGTTGAGTATGCTAGGTAATATAATGTCAATTCTCACCATATTCCTAGCGGCAATCGCCTCAATTTCACTTGTGGTTGGTGGCATCGGCATTATGAATATTATGTTGGTATCTGTAACCGAGCGCACCAGAGAAATAGGTTTGCGCAAAGCCGTCGGTGCAACTGATAAAGATATAATGATACAATTCCTTATAGAGTCTGTACTACTGACTCTCACTGGTGGCATAATCGGTATTTTGGTGGGCGCCGGTATTGTTGGCCTAATTTACTTCGTCCTAACAACTTTCTTTTCTATAGGTTGGATTTTCGCTTTTCCTCCTTTAGCGGTGGCGCTCGGGCTTTTGGTCTCTGGTATATCTGGCATTGCCTTTGGTATTTATCCAGCTCGCCAAGCTGCCCGCAAAAACCCTATTGATGCCTTGCGTTACGAATAGGTTGTTTTTTTAGTGTTTACAGCGTATAATTAGGGGGTATTAGAAGAAGACAAAAAAGAGTCGAGTTTCTATCTATACTATAATAAATAATAAAAAAACATGACAGGAACAATCAAGAAGTTAAATGAAAGAGGATTTGGGTTTATCGAACAAGAAGGTCAAACCGGAGATCTTTTCTTTCACAAAAGTGCGCTTTCTGGCGTCACTTTTGAGGATTTGAAAGAAGGCGATAGCGTCTCTTTCGATGTTGAGCCAGCCAAAGAAGGAGGCAAAGGCCCTTCCGCTGCAAATGTAACTCGATCTTAATTTATTAATGGTCGCACTCCAAAATGGTATTGTGCGACATAATTTCACTAAATTAAAAATATGGCGAAAACAAATTCAGCATTTATGAAGCCGATGACCATTAGCCCAGAATTGGCAGAGGTTGTAGGCAAAGGCCCTTTCCCAAGATCAGAAGTAGTTAAGAAACTTTGGGTTTATATCAAAGGTAAAGATCTTCAAGATCCTAAGAACAAAAGAAACATAAATGCCGACGAAAATTTGAAAAAAGTTTTTGGTGGCAAAGCTGTCGTCAACATGTTTGAAATGACCAAACTCGTTTCCAAACACCTATCTTAAGTTGGCAGTAAGGATTTAATTTGTTATAAATAAGCAAGGGGCAAACGTCCCTTGTTTATTTTATTAATGTTAAAAAAGAAAATAAAAATGGCAAAGAACAAAAAGTATGTCTATGCGTTTGAAGAAGGTGATAAGAGCATGAAAGAAATTTTGGGTGGTAAGGGCGCCAATCTGGCTGAAATGAAAAACTTAGGAATAAACGTGCCTCCGGGATTTACTGTAAGCACCGAAGTTTGTGATATTTATTACAAAAATAAAAAAACTCTGCCAAACGAAATCAAAAAACAAATAGACACAAAACTTTTTGATTTACAAAAAAAGATGGACAAAAAATTGGGAGACGCTAGCGACCCACTCCTAGTCTCAGTCCGTTCCGGCGCCGCTTCCTCAATGCCAGGCATGATGGATACTATTTTAAACTTAGGCCTCAACGACAAATCTGTCGTAGGGCTCAGTCAAAAAACCGGTAACTCCCGATTTGCTTGGGATTCATACCGCCGTTTAATCCAAATGTTTGGTTCGGTAGTCATGGAAATGGAACACTCCGATTTTGAGCATATTCTTGAAAATGTGAAAGACACTGTCGGGGCAAAATATGACACTGATCTGACCACTGAAAACTTGCAAGAAATCGTCACCAAATACAAAGAAAAAATAAAAAAAGTGAAAGGCATTGATTTCCCCCAAGACCCAATCAAACAACTATATGCAGCGATGAATGCAGTCTTTAATTCTTGGAATAATTACCGAGCCATAAGATACCGTGAAATAAATAATATCAAAGGCCTCATCGGCACGGCAGTCAACATCCAAGCGATGGTCTTCGGCAATTTGGGAGAGACTTCCGGCACGGGAGTTTGCTTCACTAGGAACCCTTCAACCGGCGAAGCTAAATTTTACGGCGAATACCTCATGAATGCTCAAGGTGAAGATGTAGTCGCTGGTATTAGGACACCTCTACCAGTATCATCGCTTCAAAAATCGAATCCAAAAATTTACAAAGAGTTAGTGACGATCTGCAACAAAGTCGAAAAGCATTATCGCGATATGCAAGATATGGAATTTACCATTCAAGACGGCAAGCTTTACATCTTACAAGCAAGATCCGGCAAAAGGACAGCGACAGCAGCCGTCAGAATCGCGGTGGAAATGGTAGCCGAAAAACTCATCACCAAAGAAGAAGCTATTTTGCGCATTGATCCAAATCAACTCAATCAACTTTTGCACAAACAATTTGACCTCATCGCTCTAAACCGAGCCGAAGTGGTCGCTTTGGGTTTACCAGCTTCACCAGGAGCCGCTGTCGGAGAAATAGTTTTTACTGCCAGTGATGCCTTTGAAAAAACCAAAGCAGGTTTGGACGTCATTTTAGTCCGTACAGAGACTTCTCCGGAAGATATTGATGGTATGCACAGCGCTAAAGGAATACTCACCGCTAGAGGTGGTATGACGAGTCACGCCGCAGTGGTAGCAAGGGGTATGGGTACATGTTGTGTAGCTGGATGTTCAGATTTGATTATTGATGAAAAAACAAAAAAATTAACTATCAAAGAAAAAGGTATTACTTTGAAAGAAGGGGATTTTATTTCTCTTGATGGTTCTCTTGGAAAAGTTTATGTTGGAAAGATTGCGACCGTAGATCCGAAACTTTCAGGCAACTTCGGCAAACTAATGTCTTGGGCAGACAGTGTGAGAAAAATAGGGGTGAGGACCAACGCCGACACTCCGACTGATGCCAGTGTAGCCAGATCATTTGGCGCTGAGGGTATCGGACTTTGCCGAACTGAACATATGTTCTTTGAAGGCAATCGTATCAAAGCAGTGAGGGAAATGATTTTGGCAGGGGATTTGGAAAGCAGGAAAAAAGCGCTAAACAAACTTTTGCCTTATCAAAAAGAAGATTTCGTAGAACTATTCCGCACTATGGACGGATTCCCGGTGACAGTGCGTTTGCTCGATCCACCACTTCATGAATTTTTACCAAAAGAGAAAAAAGATATTGAAGAACTCGCTCGTGAAATGAAAGTAGAAGTTAAAACTCTTACAGATAAAATTTCAGATTTGCACGAATTCAATCCGATGCTCGGACACCGCGGTTGCAGACTCGCTATCACTTTCCCCGAGATTTACGATATGCAAGTGACTGCTATAGTTGAAGCTATTATAGAAGTCTATAAAGGTAAAAGTAAATCCTCCTCCGCTAAAGCTACGGCGGGACAAAGAAAAATTGCACCAGAAATAATGATTCCTCTCGTCGCTACCACCAAAGAATTTGAAATCATTAAAAACCGAATTGTAGAAATCGTAGAGAGCAAATTGAAATCAGCCAAAATCAAAGTCGCTTACAAAGTCGGTACGATGATTGAAGTGCCAAGAGCAGCACTCGTCGCTGACAAAATCGTAGAAGCTGGAGCAGAATTTTTCTCTTTCGGTACCAATGACCTTACTCAAATGGGTGTCGGACTCTCACGCGACGACTCTGGTAAATTCCTCAAAGAATATGTGAAGCAAAATATTTTCGACCAAGATCCTTTTGAAGTTTTGGACCAAGAAGGTGTAGGTGAACTCATCCGTATTGCTATCAAAAAAGGTAGGGGAGTTAAAAAAGATTTGAAAGTAGGTATTTGTGGGGAACATGGAGGCGAACCCAAGACTGTGGAATTTTGCCACAACGAAGGGTTTAACTACGTTTCTTGCTCACCATTCCGAGTACCTATCGCCCGTCTAGCCGCCGCTCAAGCCGCCATCAAGAACAAGAAGAAATAAATTAATAAGCAAAACAAACTCCCTTTCGAAAGGGAGTTTGTTTTATTACACTAAATAATGTATAGTGTAACCAATCCCTTGGGGGGATTTTTAATTATCAAATTTTACAGAAATGGAAATACGAAACATAGCAATCATAGCTCACGTGGACCACGGTAAGACAGCGCTCACTGACGCTATTTTGAAGCAAACCGGTTTTGAAGAAGAGGGAGTTTCTATGGATTCAAACGCACTCGAAAAAGAACGCGGTATTACCATTTACTCCAAAAACGCTTCTATTGTATACAAAGACACCAAGATCAATTTAGTGGACACTCCAGGACACGCCGACTTCGGTTCCGAAGTAGAGCGCATTCTCCGTTCTATAGATTCAGTTTTGTTAGTAGTCGATGCTCAAGAAGGACCAATGCCTCAAACCCGTTTCGTCCTCAAAAAATCTCTGGAAATCGGTCACAAACCTATCGTGGTTTTAAACAAAATTGATAAAAAAGCCGCCGACCCCAAAAAAGCTCATGATGAAATATTTGAATTATTTTTTGACCTTGGGGCTACTGAAGAGCAGTTAAATTTCACTACCATATACGCGATTGCTAAAAGTGGTATTGCAGTGAAAAATTTGGCTGACATAAAAGACTTATCAAAACCGACAGGAGATATCAAACCTTTGCTCGATACTATTTTGGAAAAAGTGCCGCCAGCCAAAAATGATGTAAGTTTGCCTCTAAAAGCTCAACCATTCAATTTGGCTTACGACAACTTTTTAGGCCGTATGGCTATCGCTAGGATTTATGACGGTACTTTGAAATATGGTCAAAAAGTTTTCGTTAAAAAAACTGATGGAACTGTCGAAGAAGGCAAAATAACCAAAATATTTACTTTTGAAGGCATTAGTAGAAAAGATACAGAAGAAGCGGGAGCGGGAGATATCGTCATGATTGCCGGTTTGCCAAACATTTATATAGGCGACACCATCACTGACGACAAAGAAACTGCCAGTTTGCCAGCCATTAAAGTGGACGAGCCGACTATCGCTTTGAATTTTCTTGTTAACAATTCTCCATTCGGAGGCAGAGAAGGTAAATTCGTAACAGGCCGACAAATCAGAGAACGTTTGGAAAAAGAATTGGAAGTAAACGTCGGACTCAAAGTTGATTTGGAAGGAGACGAAATGAAAGTTTACGGCCGTGGCGAACTCCACATCGCAATCCTCCTTGAAAATATGCGCCGTGAAGGTTTTGAGATGCAAGTATCCCAACCACAAGTTATTATCAAAGATATAGAAGGAGTTAAAAGCGAACCTTTTGAAGAAATCACTATTGACGTCCCCTCAGAAATGCAGGGTGTCGTTATAGAAAAATTAGGCCAACGAGGTGCTGTCATGGTCAATACAAAATCCCACAACAACCACTTAAGGCTTATTTTTGAAGGACCGACACGTGGACTTTTGGGTTATAGAAACCAATTTGTGATTGATACCAAAGGCGAAGGTATTTTTGGTAGCCGAGTTATCGGCTTCCGCCCTTACGCCGGTGAAATACAAAAAAAGCCTACCGGCTCTATGGTCTCGATGGTGAGTGGCAAAGTTTTGGCATTCTCACTCGACAACTTGCAAACTCGTGGCACTCTCTACATTGGTCCAACTACTGAAGTTTATGAAGGTATGGTCATCGGCAACACCTCCAAAGGCGACGAACTCTCAGTCAACCCGACCAAGGGCAAGCAGCTCACCAACATGCGAGCCTCCGGTTCTGACGACAAAATTTATTTGGCGCCTCCTGTGCCTATCAGTATTGAAAGTGGTCTCGAAATAATGGCCGAAGATGAATATCTAGAAATCACTCCAAAATCCGTCCGCCTCCGCAAAAAATTCCTCACTGAACTCGAGCGCGTCAAAGCAGGGAAGAAATAAGCCGCTACGCGTCTTGTTCCAACTGCACTCAGACAAAATGAAAATGAATTTTCACTTTGATCTTCGTTTGTTGGAATAAACTATTTCATCAAAGCTTGGACACCGTCCCAGAAGCCGTTGCTGTCGGTATCACGAAGGTTTGGATTGGTTTTGACACAAGTAGAAGATTCATAAGGAGCGAGGCATTGTTCTTCGTAGTTAGCGATACCATCTTTATCTGTATCTTCAGTATAGGTGGTCAGTTTGCTTATGAGTTCCTCTCTAGTTGTTGAAGCTTTTTCGAGGACAGACCCTTTGAAAGGACTGAAACTCAAAAGCACCGAATTGCCGGCGTTATTTTTCACGAAAAATAAAATAGCCCGATTCCTACCGATAGCGGTATCATCTTCTTGAATTTTAAAATCAGTTGCCAAAATAGTTTGCTTGCTATCGCTCCAGATATTTGTGAAATCTTCTTTTTTCAAAACACTGCCATAAGCATAGGCCATATCCATTCTGTTTTTGCATTCATCAGTAGCTACAGCACTTTCGCAGACAACATTAACTTTATAAACGGTTTGTTTAACACCGTCCAAATTTTTGTCCAAGTTGTAACCCAAATATTTTTGAAAGACTGTCCAAGCAGTATCTTTTGAATCGTCGGAAAATGGCAAAGTTTGTTTAGGCAAAATAGAAGTATTTTCTATTTCTTTTTCAACAGTTGTAGTCGCTACGTTTTCTAGCGGAATTTCTAATTTTGGCGCAGAAGCAACATTTTTTAAAACAAAAAACAAAACTGCAAAAATTGCCAATACTACTGCGATTATTAAAATTATTTTTCTGTTATTTTCCATATTTTTTATTATATTCTTTTGCTAATTCTTTTATAAATCCCGGGCCGTTGTAAATCATACCGGTTATAAGTTGTATCAAATCCGAACCAGCTTCAAATTTTGCTTTCATATCTTCTGCTGACATCACCCCACCACAGCCAATAATAGTAAATCTTTTGCCATAAGCTTCTCTAGTTTTTTTAATAAGTTCATTTGATATTTCAATACAAGGTTTGCCCGAAAGGCCCCCGCAATAATCTTCTGGGGCTTCATCCCTGTAATCCAAATCGGCATAATTTTTATTTAAATTTCCGATAACGACACCTTTTATCATCTCAAATTTTTCAATAATCTTGAGAAGTTCGTCAAACTCTGGCCACTCCAGATTGATAGGCATCTTTATATAAACCGGCCTACTGCATTTTATTTCTGAAATTTTGGATAGCAATTTTTGAAGCAATTCCGTATTAGCAAAAGTTTCTCCACCAAAAGCGTTGGGACAAGAAATATTGAAAGTGTAATAATCACCGACATTTTCTTCATTCAATTTTTTGAAACTATAAAAATAATCTTCAATGCCCTCAAAATTATCCGAAGCCTTTTCATCATTGGTGCGAGCAATGGAAACACCCACTACAAAGCCGTCCTGTTTTTTATATTTTTTTAATCTATCAATCACTTTGTTCACCCCATCATTACGCAAACCTTTGTTGACGATGAGACTCTGTGATTTCGACAACCTTCTCAAACGTGGTTTTTCATTACCTTCAGAAGGTCTCGCTGTAACAGAACCGACTTCCACCCCGCCAAAAGAAATTTCGGGCAAAATATTCAAAAGCCGACCATTATAATCAAATCCAGCTGCGAGCAAAAAAGGGGATTTGAAAGTCAAACCATCAACCGTCTTAGAAATATCCGAGCCTTTATAACCATAGGCGATAAATACGAGTTTTTTTAAAATATAACTCTTTCCGATAAATTCACCCAAGGAAACGAACAAATTATGGACTTTTTCTGGGTCAAATTTGAAAAGTATGGGTTTTAAGATGTTTTTGTAGAACATAACACCATAATATCATAAAATAACTCACCCCCAATCTAGACAGAAAGATAACTCACCCCAACCCCTCTCTTACAACAAGAGAGGGGCTTCCGCCATATACGAGTTTAAAGTTATAATAGAGCTAATGCCATTACATTTCTATAATAATCAAAACCAAAAAGAAAGAAGAAGAGAACTTCGAAAAAATCAAACTGAAGCAGAAAAACTCTTATGGCAAAAAATTCGTGGAAGAAAAATAAATAATTTAAAATTTCATCGTCAATTCAGCATTGGTCCATATATTGTAGATTTTTTCTGCCCACAAATTAGACTGGCCGTAGAATTAGATGGCGAGCAACATAAGGATTCTGTGGTTTACGACAAAGAAAGAGGAAGTTTTCTGAAAGATAAAGATATTGTGACTATAAGATTTTGGAATTATGAAGTGCTAAATGATTTGGAAAAGGTTTTGGAAAGAATCAAAAAAGAAATCGAAAATAACCCCCTTAATCCCCCTTACAACAAAGGGGAAATCGGAGGAAACCCTCTCTTGTTGTAAGAGATGGTAGGGTGAGTTATTATAAGAATATGAAATTATTTCTAACATCAAGTGGTCTAACAAATAAATCAATAATAAAAGCACTTTTTGATTTAATTGGTAAGAAACCGGAAGATACTTCTTTGGTTTTTATTCCCACTGCTTCAAATGTAGAAACAGGAGATAAAGACTGGTTTATAAATGACTTGATAAATATTAAAAAGCAAAACTTTAAAACTATAAGCATTGCGGATATTTCCGCTGTTTCGGAAGATATCTGGAAACCACAACTAGAAGAAGCTGATGTTTTGTTTTTTGAAGGAGGAAATACATATCACCTCATGAGATGGATAAACGAGTCTGGTCTCGCCAAACTTTTGCCGGAACTACTAAAGACAAAAGTGTACGTCGGAGTAAGTGCGGGGAGTATGGTAACTGGCCCGGATTTGGCTTTAAGATTGTCCCAAGTAATATATGGTGAGGATATGGAAGAGAAAAATATGGATGGATTAGGTTTTGTTAATTTTTATTTTTTACCACACTTAAACTCACCTTATTTCCCTGCCAGAATGGAAAAAAATGCAAAAAAAGTCGCAGATGAAATATCGAAAAAGATTTATTTTCTTGACGACCAAAGTGCATTGAAAATTGAGAATAATAAAATTGAAGTTATAAGCGAAGGGAAGTATTTAGAATATAATTAAAAAATCTAAAAGCTCAGCGCTCCCTTCTCTTGTTGTAAGAGAAGGGAAGGGGATGAGTTATTCCATGAATAAAATAATTTCAAAACTAAATACCCCTCACAAAGTTCAGGATTTTTTGGACACAATGCCTTTCAATTTTGAAAAAGAAGGTGAGACTTGCTGGCCACCTTTAAAGGTATTGAAAGAAAAAAGTGCCCACTGTTTCGAAGGGGCAGTTTTAGCTTGTTTTTGTTTAGAACAAAATGGTATTGAAAATTATCTGATGGATTTGAAAGTCAAAAGCATAAAGAAAGACAGCGACCACACACTTTGCCTTTTCAAAGTAAATAAACATTGGGGTGCTATTTCAAAAACCAATCATTCCGTTTTACGCTGGCGCGACCCAATTTATAAAACTCCCCGCGAACTAGCCATGTCTTTCTATCATGAATATTTTTTAGATAGTAACGGCGAAAAAACTTTAAAATCATTTTCCAAACCATTTGATATTTGGAAAAAATTTGGCAAAGCTTGGACCGACAAAGAGGATAATATATACAAAATGACAGTAGCTCTTGATAATTCACCACATATTGAATTTGTACCAAAAAATAATGCCAAATTTGTGAGAAATGCTGGTAAAACAGAAATCAGGGGAGCATCGATCACAGAGTGGAAAAAATAGAAATTTTTGCTATCATTAAATAGTATGAATATAAACAAAACTGTAACTTGGGTAATCATAGTTGTACTTTTAGCTTTGGGTACCGGTATTTACATATATAGTAGCAGACCAATAACACCCATAGCCGGTGCTGATGGCACCATAAAAGGAAATTACTCTATAGAGAGTATTCGATTACTAGGTAATCCTTATGAATGTGCTTTCATAAAATCTGAAGGAGATTCCAAAATAGCAGGAACAGTGCGAATAACTGCCGACCAATTGCGTGGCGATTTTGATATAAGTTTAATTAATAGCAATTTTGCCAGCCACCTTATAATAACCGGCGACACTGCTTACACTTGGACATCACTTCAACCTATCGGAAACAAAGGTCCTATTGCAAAAAGCACCTCCCAAAATGCTTCGCCAATTGCCCAAGCTCAAATCATAGGTGAGAAAGACAAAATTGATTACACTTGTTCAATATGGAATGCTGACACTAAAGTATTTGAAATACCTACGGGCATTACTTTCGCAGAATTAAATAACTAAAATGGAAAAATATAAAAGTTCCAAATACATTTTCGTAGTCGGTATCGGTGGTTCGGATTTGGCAGCAAAAGCAGTCTGGAATGCTATGACTTTGCATAATACCGAATTCAAGAAAAAAGTTTTCTTCTTAGAATCGCCTGACTCACGCGAATACGAAGAGATACGAAACATTGTCCGTGATAGGATAGAGAGTACTGAAGAAATAACTCTTATTGCTGTAAGCAAATCTGGAAAAACCACTGAAACCCTAGAAGTTTTCAACAAAACACTCAATATATTATCTTCAAAATTTGGAAATTCTATTGATGAAAGGATATTGGTTATATCCACCCCGGACTCTTTCCTTTGGAAGTTAGCGGAAGAAAAAAATATTGAATGTTTGGAATGGGAAGGTGATATAGGAGGACGTTTCAGCGCTTTCACCATTGCCCACACAACTGTACTTTCTATTGCTGGTTTAGACAGTAGAGCTTTCCTTTCTGGAAGCAAAGAAGCAAAAAGGGAGGATTTGGAACATTTGGCGAAAAATATTTTTGAAAAATACAAAAGCGGTTTTGATATTTTAGATTTCTTTATTTTCAATGACGAACTTGAGGATTTGGGCAAATGGTGCAGACAGCTCGTCGCTGAAAGTTTGTCAACCTTCACTCCCACGGTTTCTATTGGTCCGGTTGATTTACACTCAATGTTAGAACTTTATTTAGGTGGCCCTAAAAACAGATTTACTATCTTTATAAAATCCCTAAAAGAAATCGAAGGAAGTGTGAACAATAGCGCTTATGAAAATGTTTCCACAGCTTATAATGAAGCTGGATTGCCTTTCATGAAATATGAAATGGAAAAAATAAGCGAAAAAGAGTTGGGCAGCTTTATGGCTTTCATGATGGATATGGTTATAGAGCTGGCAAAACTTTTGGAAGTAAACCCGTACGATCAACCAGCAGTTGAAGAGTACAAAAAGCATTTAGCTGAAAATAATTAAACTCAAAAATGAACTCTATTTTATTTGATATCGGTGCTACCAAAATAAGAATAGCGTATTCTCTGGACGGAGAAATATTTGAAGAACCCAAAGTTTTCAAAACTCCAGAAAACTACGAGGAAGGTTTAAAAAAATTTTCTGAAACAGCTAAAGAATTGGCAAAAGAAAGAGAAATAAAAATTATTGCTGGGGGTATGTCGAGAAGTGTTTGGGATGGACCAGAAAAATTAAAAATTGATTTGGAAAAAATTTTCGGAGCTAATGTTCTTATAGAAAATGATGCAGCCATCGTAGGACTTGGCGAAGCCTGTTGGGGAGCTGGCCGAGGATTTAGTATAGTCGCTTATATAACTGTTTCTACCGGTGTTGGCGGGGTCAAAATTGAAAACGGTAAAATAGACCAACATGCTATTGGGTTTGAACCAGGCAAACAAATCATTGAAGCAGAATCAAGGAAAACTTTGGAAGACATGATTTCGGGCAAAGCTTTGCAAGCAAAAACCGGCAAAAATCCAAAAGATATAACTGACCAAGGCGTATGGGACAATCACGCTTGGCTCCTCGCTGTAGGACTCAACAACATAATAGTAGAATGGTCGCCTGATGTAGTGGTCCTCGGCGGTTCGATGATCACTGGTAACCCTTCAATACCCATAGAAAAAACTGAAAATTTTCTTAAAGATATTTTGAAAATATTTCCAAAGTTACCGATTATCAAAAAATCCGAACTTGGCGACTTCGGCGGCCTTTATGGTGCTTTGGCTTTTATTAAAATAAAGAATTAATAATTTTAAAATGTACTCAGAATTTTGCAAAGGTAATAATATGAGGAAAATACAAATTATTCTTCTGTCGCTCATAGTCATAGGACTGGGATTGCTTACTACCCAAAAATATTGGACAGAACCTTTTGCTAATTTTGTTTTACAAAACAACGGTGAAGGAGTTTATATTCCCACCAACGATCCGTTAAATATCACTTTCACAATAAGTGGAAAGAATTACACTTTAGTTGATGGTAAATATGAAAAAGAAATCGCAAGTTCAACATCAAAAGAAATAATAATGGTATTTGGCCAACCGATTTATGGCGACTTTAACAACGATGGGCTTTTTGATGTCGCAATGCTTATAACCCAAAACTCTGGTGGTAGTGGCACATTTTTCTACGTGGTGGAAGCAATAGATAATAACGGCACATTCAAAGGCACAAACGCCATGCTCCTAGGTGATAGGATTGCTCCCCAAAATATAAATGTTATAGATGGCCGAGCAGTGGTAAATTTCGCTGAAAGGAAACCGGCTGAACCTTTCACTACACCACCTTCAATAGGTAAAAGTGTGTATGTCCAGTACGACAAAAATACCGGTGAAATAGGGGAATGGGTCAAAGATTTTGAAGGGGAAAGTGATTTGCCAAAATAAAAACGGGCGGAACTAATGAAAAAGCAACGTACTAGACGCTGAGCTTTTAGTATATATTTTTAACAATTTTATGTTATAATTTCGCAGTTATGTTTAGCGATAGAAAATTTAAAATTAAAAGAGATTTTGAGCCAGCAGGCGACCAACCGCAAGCGATTGAAAAGCTTGTAAATGGTATCAAAACAGGTCTGAAACATCAGACTCTTTTAGGTGTAACTGGTTCTGGTAAAACCTTCACTGTCGCCAATGTCATAAATGAAATTCAAAAGCCGACTTTGGTCATTGCTCACAACAAAACTTTGGCTGCCCAGCTCGCCCAAGAGTACAGAGAGTTTTTTCCTCAAAATGCGGTTCATTATTTCGTCTCTTACTACGACTACTATCAACCAGAAGCTTATATGCCAATTTCGGATACTTATATAGAGAAAGAAGCGATGATAAATGAAGAGATTGAAAGACTGCGTCATGCTTCCACTCAAGCACTACTTACCCGTAAAGATGTCATTATTGTGGCTTCAGTTTCTTGTATTTATGGTCTAGGTTCTCCGATTGAATATGAAAAAGTAAATATGAAAATTGCAAAAGGTGAAAAAATCTCTCGAGCAGAATTCGTCCGCAAACTTATTGACATTCATTTTGAACGTACCATAGCCGACCTCTCTCCGGGGCAATTCAGAGCCATCGGCAATAAAGTTGAAATTATGCCCGTTTCGGAAAAAGCTATTTATGAAATCAGTATCGCAGACGGCAAAATTGAAAAAATATTGAAAATAGACGCGATTACCAGAAGTATTTTGGAAGAAGTGGAAGTATTTTTCCTTTTCCCCGCCAAACATTTCATTTCTACTAAAAAACAAAACGAAAAAGCTTTCAAAACTATCAAAGCCGAGCTCGCACTGCAACTGAAGAAATTTCAAAAAGAAGGCAAACTTTTGGAAGAAGAACGGCTCAAACGCCGTACCAGTTATGACTTGGCTCTCATCCGCGAGATAGGATATTGCAACGGTATTGAAAACTATTCCAGACATTTTTCGGGCAAAAAACCTGGTGAAGCACCTGATACTTTACTCTCATATTTTCCCAAAGATTTCTTGACTATCATAGATGAGTCCCACGTTTCTGTACCACAAATCGGAGCGATGTATTCCGGAGACGCTTCGCGTAAACAAGCACTGGTAGATTATGGTTTTCGTTTACCAAGTGCCAAAGATAACCGGCCACTTAAATTTGAAGAATTTGAAGAAAGGGTTGGTCAAGTTATTTATACCAGCGCCACTCCAAGCCATTATGAAGCAGAACACAGTGAGCAAGTCGTGGAGCAAGTCATCAGACCAACTGGTTTAGTTGATCCAATTGTTGAAGTAAGACCTATTACGGAAAGGAAGATTAGTTCTTCTTCGGCACATGTTTCTGAATGCACGGATATTTTCTTGCTAGAAAATTCCTCGTGCTCGGCTCAGTCAGCCTCGCAAGGCATTCATAAACATATACCCTCGAAGAACTTTTCTGGGCATTACCCTGGTCAAATCGCGGACTTCATAAACGAAGCGGAAAAAAATATAAAAGCTGGTGGCAGAGTCATCGCCACTACGCTGACTAAAAAAATGGCCGAAGATTTGAGCGAATACTTGAAAGAAAAAGGTGTCAAAGCTGAATACTTGCACAGTGATATTAAAACCATTGAACGAATTGAAATTTTGACCAACTTACGCAAAGGCGAGTTTGATTGTTTAGTTGGAGTCAACCTTTTGCGAGAAGGTCTAGACTTACCTGAAGTAACACTCATCGGGATTTTGGACGCTGACAAAGAAGGCTTCCTACGAAGCGACACTTCGCTTATTCAAATCATCGGCCGTGCCGCGCGAAATGTAGATGGCAAAGTTATTTTGTACGCAGACCGGATGACCGGTTCAATGGAAAGAGCAATAAGCGAAACTAGCCGCAGACGCGTCAAACAAATCGCTTACAATAAAAAGCACGGTATTACTCCCAAAACTATTATCAAAAAAATTCAAGACATCACTGACCAACTCAGAAGTGATCATGATAAAGCAGTAGGGGAACTTATCAAAATAGATAAGAATATTTTGATAAAAGAACCTAAAAAATTAAAGAAACTTATTTCTCAGAAAGAAAAACAAATGGAAGGTGCTGTCAAAATCCTCGACTTTGAAACCGCCGCTCTTTTGCGTGATGAAATTTTGGAATTACAGAAAATTGGGAAAGTGTGATATAATAGACAGGCAATAATTTAATACACACCCTATGGGCAAACCCTGGGTGCGTTTAGGTGTTTACGGCTTAAAATATGGTTAAAAAAGAAACAACAAAAGAAGATGGAAAATTAATCGTCCGAGGGGCGAGGACACACAACCTTAAGAATATTACAGTTGAGATGCCTCGCAATAAGATGATTGCTTTCACGGGACTTTCCGGCTCAGGCAAGTCTTCTTTGGCATTTGATACTATTTTTGCCGAAGGGCAAAGGCGCTATGTGGAGTCGCTTTCATCTTATGCTCGCCAATTTTTGCGCCAAATGCAAAAACCCGATGTAGATGAAATCGTGGGGCTCAGTCCGGCCATTTCTATTGATCAAAAATCTCGCTCAAATAATCCACGTTCAACAGTAGCTACTATCACTGAAATATACGATTACCTACGTATACTTTATGCCAGAGTAGGCCACCCGCATTGTTTGGTTTGCGGTGATGAAATCAAAAAACTTTCAAACGAAGAGATCAAAAATTTTATTTCGGAAAGAATTTCCGAAATTAAAATAAAAAGCGGAAAAAATTCTAATAAAATTCAATTGCCGGTTTATGTAGAAATTTTCGCGCCTATCGTGCGTGGCAGGAAAGGCGAATACTATCAATTACTTTATGATCTGCTCGGTAAGGGCTACACTCATGTTCTTATAGATGGGAAAAAGAAAGCTTTGCGCGAGCAAATTATTTTAACGAAAACCAAAAGACACAATATCGACGTCTTGGTAGACAGTATCAGTATGCTCGACTTCATCGGGGATCAAAAAAGCGCCGAAGAAAGGTTGTCGGAAGATTTGGAAAAAGCGCTTGAAGAATCTGAAGGCATGGTCAAAATAATGTTTAGAGATATGGCGCTCGAAAAAAATAAAGATTATGTGCCAGAAGAAATTTTTATGTCCAATAAACTTTCCTGCCCGAAAGACGGCTATTCATATCCGGAAGTTGAACCGCGCCTTTTTTCTTTCAACTCACCATATGGCGCTTGCCCTGAATGTAACGGCCTTGGCACTCGCCATTTCTTCGGCGAGGAATCTTGTCCGGTCTGTAACGGCGCTAGACTCCGACCAGAAGCTTTGCATGTGACTCTTGGCAAGTCGCCTTCGTCAAAGACTTCGGCGGACCAAGGACAAAACATCGTAGACCTCACATCAATGTCTATCAAAGACGTTTATGATTTCTTTATTGAACTCAAACTTACCGAAAGGGAAAAAAATATTTCCAAAGTGGTGATGAAAGAAATTGAATCAAGACTGGAGTTCATGATAAACGTCGGCATTGACTACCTCTCACTTGACCGCAGAGCCCACACTCTCTCGGGTGGTGAAGCTCAGCGCATCCGCCTAGCCAGCCAACTCGGCTCAGGACTAGTCGGCGCTCTTTATGTGCTTGATGAGCCAACCATCGGCCTCCATTCCCGTGACAATGACCGCTTGGTCAAAACTTTGCTCACGCTCCGTGACCTCGGCAATACTATAATAGTGGTGGAACACGACGAAGATACTATCTTTGCTTCGGACTATATCGTTGATATTGGACCAAAGGCAGGCGTCCATGGCGGTGAAATCGTAGTCTCCGGATATTTGGATGAGCTTCTCACTGCTAAGCAAAACAAATCCGGTTCCGTAACTTTAGATTATTTGCGTGGAGACAATGTGATAGAAATTCCGGATAAAAGGAGAGGACAAGACAAAGGTTCGCTGCAAATCCGCGGAGGCAAAGTTTTCAATATTAAAAATATGAATGTAGATGTACCGCTTGGCAAACTGGTAGCTGTAACCGGTGTTTCCGGTTCGGGCAAATCTTCTTTCGTTTACGAAATTTTGCACAAAAATTTGCAGGCGCGTTTTGAACGCAAATACCGCAGTGCACAAACTTTCAATTGTGCGTCTTTCACAGGTACAGAATATCTGGGCCGAGCCATTTTGATTGATCAGTCACCGATAGGGCGTACGCCGAGGTCCAACCCCGCTACTTATACAGGAAGTTGGACTTTCATCCGCGAACTTTTCGCTGAGACAGCGGAAGCAAGAGCGCGTGGTTGGAAGGCCAGTCGATTTTCCTTCAACGTAGCAGGCGGGCGCTGTGAAGTTTGCGGTGGTAACGGCGAAATAGAAGTAGAAATGCATTTTTTACCGACCGTTTATGTGCCTTGCGATGTTTGCCGTGGCAAAAGATTTATGAAAGAAACTTTGGAAGTGAAATACAAAAAGAAAAATATTTACGAAATTTTGGAAATGACAGTTGAGGAAGCGCTAACCTTTTTTGAAGATATCCCTGCAGTTTATGACAGACTCAAGACGCTCAATGAAGTGGGTCTGGGTTATTTGAAACTCGGACAATCAGCCACCACCCTTTCCGGTGGGGAAGCACAAAGAGTGAAAATTTCATCGGAGCTTTATCGTCCGCACCTGCAAAAAACTATTTATCTACTTGATGAGCCGACCATCGGTCTGCATTATGAAGATGTCAAAAAACTGATAGAAATTTTGCAAAAATTAGTAAACAAGGGAAACACAGTAGTGGTCATTGAACACAATATGGATATCATCAAATCCTGCGATTATGTTTTGGATATTGGTCCCGAAGGCGGCGACCTTGGCGGTAACCTCGTCGCCAAAGGCACTCCCGAAGAAATCGCCAACAACTCCAAATCTCACACCGGCAAGTATTTAAAGAAAGCATTGAAACAATATGCAGCACATAAAAAATAAAATATCAAAATTGCCGGATGCGCCGGGGGTGTATTTTTTTCTTCGGGCGCCGAAGCCTAGCGAAGGAGGCAAACCTAAGATTCTTTATATTGGCAAAGCGACTTCGCTAAGAAGTAGGGTGAAGAGTTATTTCAATGGAAGAATTGAAGAAACTCGAGGACCGCTGATTTCCAAAATGCTCAGCGAATTTACTGATATTAAATTCCAAAAAACCGATTCGGTTTTGGAAGCGCTCATTTTGGAAGCTAACCTCATCAAAAAGCACCAGCCCGAAGCCAACACTGACGAAAAAGACGACAAAAGTTTTAATTATGTAGTTATCACTAAAGAAGATTGGCCGAGAGTTTTAGTTATGCGAGAGAAAGAACTTCGAACTTTTTTTTCACCACATTCTTCGAAAAGCACGGATATTTTCTTGCTAGAAAATTCCTCGTGCTCGGCTCAGTCAGCCTCGCAAGGCTTTTCTCAGAACGATGGTTCAAAAAAGTTTTCAATCTCTAAAACTTTCGGACCATTTACAAACGGCGCACAGCTCAAAGAAGCGATGAAAATCGTCCGCAAGATTTTCCCATTTAGGGATAAATGTGAAATAGGGCAAAAAAGAGCATGTTTCAATCGCCAAATCGGACTTTGTTCTGGAGTTTGTACTGGTGAAATATCCAAAAAAGATTACGGAAAGCAAATCAAAAATATTGTTTTGTTTTTTGAGGGTAAGAAAAAAGCTTTGATAAAAAATTTGGAAAAGCAGATGAAAGCATTCTCTAATTCGCGCGAATATGAGAATGCGGGAAAAATAAAAAGGCAGATTTTTGCCCTTTATCATATCCAAGATGTCTCACTGATAAAAAGTGAAAATATAATAAATCTAAATTCAAACCAAACATTCAGAATTGAAAGCTACGATATAGCACACCTCTCGGGCACTAATGTAGTAGGAGCAATGACTGTGGTAGAAAATGGAGAAATTAAAAAAACAGATTACCGCAAATTCAAAATCAGAAGTGCGACAATCGACGACACCAAAGCCCTCTCTGAAGTTTTAGCTCGTAGATTAAATCATTCCGAATGGCCGATGCCTGATTTAATAGTAGTCGATGGGGGAGAAGCTCAAAAACGAGCCGTAGAAAAAGTTTTAAAAATCAATTCAAAAAACATTCCGGTCGTCTCTGTCGTTAAAGACGAAAGACATAAACCAAAAGATATTTTAGGAGATAAAAAATGGCTAAAGCAGGAAACCGAAATACTTCTAGCTAATGCCGAAGCCCACCGCTTTGCCATAAGCTTCCACAGGAATCTCCGTCGAAAGTTGTCTTAATTTGTGCTATAATGAAGTTGTATGGAAAAATATAAATGGGTAGAAAAATATAGCGTCGGAGTGGAAGAATTGGATGCTCAACACCAACATTATTTTGAAATTGTCAGCGAAGTTATCAAAATGACCGGTCAGGAAAAAATTGTTCTCAATGATCTTTTGGTTAAAATTGATGATTTAAATAATTATTCGATCTACCATTTCACCACCGAAGAAAATTTATTCAAACACTACGCTTATCCAGACGCCGAAGAACATATTGCTGCCCATAATACTTACGAAGAAAAAATGGATACCTTCATTGCAGATGCAAACAGAGAAGGGGCCGATACAAAAAAAATTGTTCTAGAAATTGCTGAGTTTGCCGGTAGCTGGCTTGTGAATCACATCATGGTTATAGACCAAAAATATATCAAGTTTATGCATGAAAAAGGCATAAAATAATGAAAGAAAATCCAAACACTTTTGATGTTATTGTCGTCGGTGGCGGCCCTTCAGGAATGATGGCTGCCGGTTTTGCCGCTAAACGAGGTCTCAAAGTACTACTTCTAGAAAAGAACGCCCGTCTAGGCGACAAACTCATGGCAACCGGCGGTGGCCGTTGCAATATTACCAATGCCGAAGAAGACCGCGAAACCCTGCTCCGCAATTATGGCGAAGCCAAAGATTTCCTTTATTCGGCTTTTGCTCAATTTGGAGTCAAAGAGACAATTCATTTTTTTGAAGACCATGATTTACCTTTAAAAATTGAAGACAAAAAAAGAGTTTTTCCAAAAAGCGGACGGGCTACCGATGTCTTTCAAGTCTTGGAAAAATTTATGAATAAAGGTGGTGTAGTCGTGAAGTCAGACCAAAGAGTTTTAAAAATTTTAACCAATGAAAATAAAATAATTGGCGTACTGGTAGGTAAAGAAAAGTTTTATGCAGATTCTTTAATTTTAGCAACAGGTGGTCTCTCTCGTCCAGAATTAGGAGCAAGTGGTGAAGGTTTTAGATGGTTGGAATCACTCGGGCACAAGGTTAAAAAACCTTCACCAGATATCGTACCACTGGCTGTAAGTGAAAATTGGGCCAAAGAGCTTTCGGGTATTTCTCTGCCACTTATGAAAATTACTTTTTTTGTTAATGGTCTGAAAAAGTTCAGCAAAAAAGGCTCGCTCCTCTTCACTCATTTCGGCATATCAGGACCACTTATTTTAAATAGTGCCAAGCTCGTTAAGCCTTTACTCAAAGAAGGCGCTGTCACCGCCCAAATTGACACTTATCCAGACAAAAATATTGGTGAACTGGAAAAAGAAATTATCAAAACTTTTGATGAAAATAAAAACAAGACTCTCAAAAATATTCTGACCGAAATAGTACCAAACGGCTTGGCCAAAATTTTGAAAACATTATTCTCCAATTTTGATATTGAAAAGAAAGTGCACAGCGTCACCAAAATTGAGCGCCGAGAAATTGTAGAATTACTCAAAGCTCTGCCTGTCACAGTGACCGGGCTTATGGGTTTTGATCGCGCCGTAGTCTCCGATGGGGGGCTCGAGCTTACCGAAATTGATATGAAAACTATGCGATCCAAGCTCCACCCCAATCTTTATGTCACCGGCGACCTACTCAACATCACCCGCCCATCTGGCGGTTTCTCCCTCCAGCTCTGCTGGACCACCGGCGCTATCGCTGGTAAAAATGTCGGAAATTCCAACTAACCCTTAAGATATTCTTTCAGTTTTTCTTCTCCAAGGGGCTTGTCTCCTTTGGCTACTTTGAAACTTTCTTTGAATTCTTTCCAGTGATTTTTGTCAAAAATCCAGTTGATTATAAAAATAACAAGCATAGCCAAAATCGCTCCTATCATAGCCATACCCATATCTTTTTGGGCGTCCCAAATATCACCTTGGCTTCCGAGAAAAGCGAGGCCAGCGGCAGGGTCAACATTTCTGGCAACCAACCATTCTACAATTTCATAAAATGCCGAAAAAGCGGCGGTGAGGTCAAGCGGGAAATAATACCCCCAAAATCCTTTGACTTTGGACAACCTTATAAAAACTTCTCTTATCGGATATGCCAAAAGAAATCCGAAGCTGAAATGTACAAGACGGTCATACATATTTCGGTCTGAATTAAACCAATCTTGAAGAACATTACCAAAAGGCACTTCGGCATAAGTATAGTGTGAACCGATGACATGCAGGATCATAAAAATAGTAATCAAAGTGTAGGAAACATTTGAGAGTTTGAGCCATCGTCCTGTGATAATAATTAGGGGAACAAATATAAAAACCAGATAATTTTCTAATAACCAATCGTGAGGAAAAAGGGGATTGATCGCTGCCCAAACCCAAACCGCCACGAAAGCCAAAACAAGAAACAATTTGTATTTACTCATATTTCATAATTATAAAACAAATGTTTTCATTTGATAACAGTAGAAAAAGTGGATAAAATCTGTTAGTTTTAAACCATGTCATTAAGTATAGGAATCGTCGGTTTGCCAAACGTGGGGAAATCCACACTCTTTAACGCACTTACGAAAAAAAGCGTACCAGCGGAAAATTACCCATTTTGCACCATTGACCCATCAGTAGGTATTATCCCCGTGCCAGACGAAAGACTAGAACGGCTAAACGCGTTTAGCCGTTCGGCCAAAAAAATCCCCGCCGTAGTGGAATTCGTAGATATCGCCGGACTAGTGCGTGGCGCCTCAAAAGGGGAGGGTAAGGGCAACCAATTCCTCACAGCTATCAAAGAATGCGATGCTATCGCCGAGGTGGTGCGCGTTTTTGACGACCCGGAAGTTTTACATGTCGAAGGAAAAATTGATCCGCTCTCGGATATTGAAACCATAAATCTTGAACTCATTTTGAAAGATATGGAGACGGTGACCAAGCGTCTCGGCAGTTTGGAAAAAGAAGTGAGGGCCGGAAAGAAAGAAGCTCTGCTTGAAAAAAGCGGTTTGGAGCAAATCTTCAAAGCTTTGGAAGCGGAAAAAATGGCCTCCTCTGTTTTCAACGAGCTGGACGAATTCGAAAAACCTTTCGTGAAAAATTTGCAACTCCTGACTATGAAGCCGGTACTTTATGTTTTGAACACTTCCGAAGCTGGTGAAAACAAAGTTGATATAAAAGAAAGGATTCCTGGACCATACGTTGAAGTAGATCCCATTTTTGAAAAAGGCCTCACTGACCTCATCACCAAAGCTTACGAAACGCTCGACCTCATTACTTACTTCACGACCGGCGAGGACGAAACTCGAGGTTGGACTATTCTGAGAGACTCCACTGCACCCGTCGCCGGCATGGCCATCCACACAGACTTCCGCGACAAATTCATCCGCGCTGAAGTCATAGAATGGGACAAACTCCTATTAGCTGGCTCTTACGCCACCGCTCGTGAACGTGGCCTCCTCCGCACCGAAGGCAAAACTTACATCGTCAAAGACGGGGATGTCATAGAATTCAAAATCTAACGGCTTCATATATATGAAGATAAAGTGGTATAATTAAGTTATTAACATTAACCTTCCGCCTTCGTTAAAACTTCGGCGGACAAGAATACTATGGAAAATAAAGCATCAGCGAAAGACTTCTTCCTCCACCTTGGAGCTATCGTGGGACTTTACACTGTCACGATAAGTTTTATAAATCTGCTTTTCAAAGTTATCAACAAAGCTTTCCCGGAAGTAACTTCAAATATTTATTCTTGGGGCGGAGGTTCGGAAATCAGTTTACCAATAGCCACCCTTATTATCTTTTTCCCTATTTTCGTTTTTCTTTCACAAATGGTCCACAAAATTTATATTGAAAATCCGGCGAAAAAAGATTTGGCTATCAGGAAGTGGCTGACTTATATCACGCTCTTCGTAGCCGGTATTGCTTTAGCGGCAGACTTGGTAACAGTTCTTTACAAATTTTTGGACGGCCAAGATTTGACCGCCGCATTTTTACTCAAAGCTCTCACGGTACTTTTGGTAGCTGGAATAATTTTTTGGTTTTACATTCAAGACATCCGCGATAAAGTTTCCGCCGGCAGTAGGAAAATTTGGAGTATGGGTGTCGGTCTAATAATTTTAGTTGCTATCATTTTAGGATTTTCCGTACTTGGTTCTCCTCAAAGCCAAAGACTGGTCAGATATGATGCTCAAAAAATTACCGATCTCCAAAATATCCAATATCAAGTGATAAGCTACTGGCAAACAAACGGCAAATTGCCGACAAGTTTGAGTGATGTGGCCTCATCTGATCAATACAATATCATTCCCAAAGATCCCCAAACTCAAACCACTTACGAATATCAAAAAACTGATGTGATGACTTTCAACCTCTGTGCCGAATTCAATAAAGAAAATCTAAATGTTCAAAATTTTGGTGACTTTGGACCTGTTTATGGCAAAGGTGAAATAATTCAAAACACCAACTGGAACCACAGTGCCGGTCGCCAATGCTTCACTCGTGTCATCGACCCAGTAGCTTATCCAACTCAGGTGAGGGGATAGTTTTAAATTTCTAATTGACCTAATTGCTCTAAACGGCTCAACGACAACTATCGTTGAGCCGTTCGGGTTTTTGTTGTATATTATATTTATGCAACCATACGACCCAGCCAAAATTGAAAAAAAGTGGCAAGCAGTTTGGGAGAAGAAAAAAGTCTTTCAGGCGCAAGATAGTGGCAAAAAACCTAAATACTACATATTAGATATGTTTCCATATCCTTCAGGAGAAGGTCTCCATGTAGGCCACCCCAAAGGTTATATCGCGACAGATGTAATGTCTCGTGCCAAAAGAATGCAAGGATTCAACGTCCTACATCCGATGGGTTTTGACGCATTCGGTCTGCCTGCTGAAAATTATGCTATCGCAACTAAAACTAACCCGGATGTTGCTGTAAAAAAGAATGTTGCCAGATTTAAAAAACAACTCGAGATTATCGGTCTTGATTATGATTGGTCGCGAGAAATAAATACTACTGACCCCAAATATTATAAATGGACTCAATGGATTTTCCTCAAACTTTTAGAAAAAGGTTTGGCATATGAATCAAACGAGCCTGTCAACTGGTGTCCTAAAGATAAAACTGTTTTATCTAACGAAGATGTAGAAAACGGCAAATGCGAAAGATGTGGCACTGTCGTAGAAAAAAAACCAATGCGACAATGGGTTTTGAAAATTACAGCTTACGCCGACCAAATGTTAAAAGATCTTGATTTGCTCGATTGGCCAGAAGCTATCAAAGAAAGTCAGAGAAATTGGATAGGGAAGTCAGAAGGGGCGGAAGTAGATTTCAAAATGAAAAACAGAACTGAAGTAATAAAAGTATTCACAACCAGAATAGATACTTTAATGGGTGCTACTTATGTCGTACTGGCACCAGAACATGAATTGATTTCAAAATTAAAACCTCAGATTGAAAATTGGGAAGAGATAGAAAAATACAGACAAGAAGTAAAGAAAAAAACTGAAATAGAAAGAACTAACGAAGAAAAAGAAAAAACCGGAGCGAAAATCAAAGGAGTGAAAGCGGTCAATCCTGCAAACGGAGAAGAAATCCCAATCTGGATAGCAGATTATGTCCTAAATAATTATGGAACGGGAGCTATAATGGCTGTACCATCACACGATGAGAGAGATTTGGCTTTTGCTAAAAAATACAATTTACCAATAAAAGAAATCACTCTTGATTGGAGCCTTTTAGAAAAATTTGGGAAAAAAGTAGTGAAATTTAAATTGCGGGATTGGGTTTTTAGCAGACAGAGATACTGGGGCGAGCCAATACCAGTTTTACATGACGGCGAAAATATTGTGCCTTTATCAGAAAAAGATTTACCACTTGAATTACCAAAAGTAAAATCATATGAACCATCTGGGACGGGAGAATCACCTCTCGCAAACATTTCAAAATGGGTCAATATTAAAATCGGCAAAGGTAAAAATGCAAAAATGATGAGGAGGGAAACAAACACCATGCCACAGTGGGCAGGATCTTCTTGGTATTACCTTCGTTATATGGACCCAAAAAACAATAAAGCATTGGTTGATTCAAAAAAAGAAAAATACTGGAACTCTGTTGATATGTATGTTGGTGGCGCAGAACATGCAACCAGACATCTTATATATGCAAGATTTTGGCATAAATTTCTTTTTGATATTGGAGTAGTTTCCACCAAAGAGCCTTTCAAAAAATTACAAAGTGTAGGGCTCATAATGGGAGCGGACGGAAGAAAGATGTCAAAAAGATTTGGTAACGTCATAAATCCTGACAACATCATTAAAACTTTTGGCGCCGACACTCTGCGTGTTTACGAAATGTTCATGGGACCGTTTGACCAGGCGATACCTTGGGGTGAAGACAATATTATTGGTGTCAGAAGATTCCTTGAGAGAGTTTGGAAATTGCAATTCAAGATTTCTAAAACTGCCAAAGCCAGTGAAAAGTTTGAAACTTTACTACATAAAACTATCAAAAAAGTTGGGGAAGATATTGAGTCTATGAGCTTCAACACGGCTATTTCTAGTATGATGATTTTGACCAACGAAATGGATAAACAAAAAGAAATTTCCAAAGAAGATTTTGGAGCATTTTTGAAGATTCTCTCGCCATTTGCCCCTCATATCGCCGAAGAAATTTGGGCAAATTTAGGCAACCCCACTTCGCAAAAGCTTCGCGGGACAGGTAAAGCCCTCATTGCAACCGAAAGTTGGCCGGAGTTTGATAAAAACAAGATTATTGAAGACAAAACAAATATCGTAGTTCAAATAAATGGAAAGGTCCGCGCCCAGTTTGAAGCTGAGATTGGTATTTCTGAATCGGAGGCTAAAAATAAAGCTATTTCTATGCCAGAGGTTCAAAAATGGTTAGAAGGAAAGGAAGTAAAAAAGGTGATTTTCGTACCCAACAAAATCATTAATTTCGTGGTATTGTAACAAAATTTGACAAAAAATCGGTCTGTGATATTGTGGAATGTATCAAATATATAAAAATAGTCGTCACAATTAATTAATAATTTTGAATAATTACATGAAAAAAGAAGTCGCCAAAAATAAAATATTTACTCTTTCTTTCAACCCTAAACAAGTTGTCAAAAAGCTTTTGAGTTCTTTGCCTGACAGAGCACAAGATGTCATCGTTGGCAGATTTGGATTAAATGCAACTGGCGACGATATGACTTTGGAAGCTATCGGCAAAAAATATGGTATCACCCGCGAAAGAGTCAGGCAGATAGAGAATTATGCTATCAATCATATCCGCAAAGCTGACACTTTTGAAAAAGAATCTGTCGTCTTTGATGAACTTAAAGCTACTGTGAGCAAAATGGGAGGAGTGGTTTCCGAAAACGATTTGCTAGAACATTTAGGTAAAGATACTGTCACTAAAAAATACATTCACTTCCTTTTGGTAGTTGGTGACGATTTTAATAAAATAAAAGAAGATGTAGAATTTAAACATCATTGGCATGTAGACAAAGAATTGGCTGAAAAAATCCACGGGGCACTTCGCGACCTTTATACCAAACTCGGTGATGATGAAATTATTCCTGAATCAGAAATTGTAAATTCTTTCCTTGGTCATTTGAAAGAAATTTCTGAAGATTACAAACAAGACGAAATACTCACTCGCTGGCTTGCTATTTCCAAAAACATCGCCAAAAATCCGCTCGGCGAATGGGGCAAATCCAAATCTTCAAACATCAAAACTAAAGGTGTACGCGATTATGCATACCTTATATTGCGCAGACATGGAAGCCCGATACATTTCCGTGAAGTTGCCAAACTTATAAGTGAAGTTTTTGATAAAAAAGCTCACGTCGCTACTACCCACAACGAACTCATTAAAGATTCTCGTTTCGTACTAGTTGGCCGAGGTCTCTACGCTCTCAAAGAATGGGGTTACTCAACTGGTGTCGTCAGAGATGTCATCAGAGAAATCCTCAAGAAAAACAGCCCGCTTTCCAAAGAAGAAGTTTTGGAAAAAGTAATGAAAGAGCGCTATGTCAAACCCAACACTGTCATGGTCAACCTTCAAAACCCAAAATACTTCAAAAAGAATAAGCAAGGATTGTACACGGTAGTATAATTTTCAATTTTCAATTCATATAGTATAATTACTATATGTCTGGTTTTATACCCCCTGAAATTTGGAATGGATTTCTCTTGGCATTTAAATATGTTTATATAGGATTACCAATTTGGTTGCCGGCGATTTTTTTGATGATGCTGTTCAATGCTTTCCTATATTATAAAAGATTGAAATATTGGCAAAAAGAAGGTTCTGTTTTACTCGAAATAAAATTACCAAAAGAAATATCAAAATCACCAGCCGCTATGGAAGCGGTTTTAGGAGCTTTACATCAAACCGGAAAAGAAGGTACTTGGGTAGACAGGATTTGGAAAGGCCAAACTAGGCCTTGGTTTTCATTGGAAATAATTTCGGAAGGAGGTAACATCAGATTTTTCATTTGGACCAAACTTGCACACCGTAACCCCGTCGAAGCCCATATATATTCTCAATATCCCGGTGTAGAAATTTACGAAGTAGAAGATTATTCCAAACCTTTTTATTACGACCCAGAAAAATTTTCAGCTTGGATTGGAGGTTTCGCCCTCACTACCAAAGATGCTTATCCTATAAAAACTTATATTGACTATGGACTAGAAAAAGATCCAAAAGAAGAATTCAAAGTTGACCCAATGACTCCCCTTATTGAATTTTTAGGATCAATCACTGCTGGACAAAATATTTGGATTCAAATATTAATACGTGGTCATAAAAAAAGAAGATTTTACGAAGTTTTTGGTGAAAAAGAAGACACATGGAAAGATGAGGCTAAAAATGAAATCAAGGAAATCATAGAGAAACTAAAAACCGAAGGTAGCAACTTCCCCAGAATCATGACCGAGGGAGAAAGGAACAAAGTAGCCGCCCTAGAGAGAAGTGTCGCCAAATTTCCTTTTGATTGTGGAATCAGAGCTATTTATCTAACCGAAAAAGACAAATTTAATCCAGCAAATATCGGCGGTATTATTGGTGTTTGGAAACAATTTAGCTCTCCTGAACTCAACGGCTTCAAGCCCAATGGTTGGCACGCTCTTTTTGATTACCCTTGGGAGGAGTGGTTTAATGCCAAAGAAAAACTTATTCCAAAATTCTTGGACGAATACAAATTGCGCAGATTTTTTCACTCTCCTTTGAAACATAAAAAAGTTTGGGGCAAAGATGTTTATAATAAACAAATAATCTTAAACACCGAAGAACTAGCGACTATTTTCCACTTCCCAGGAGCCATTGCTAGTACCCCTACTCTTGAAAAAATCCCTTCACTCAAATCAAAAGCACCATCAAATCTGCCTATCTAAAATCGTTATGAATTTTTGGTTAAAGTTAAAAGAAAAAGTGGCTGTTTTGCTTGAGCGTGAATCAAGCCATGTCCAGCTCATCGCTTGGCGAAATCGTGTCACCAAAATAGTAGTATTTTTTGATAAAAATATTCTAAAAATATTGGCTGGTGCTCTTTTGTTATTATTTTTTATTTCCATATTTTATTTTTTGGCTTGGCGCGCACCAAGAGGTTTCCCTGATCAAGCTCTCGTCACAGTTGAAAAAGGTGAATCTCTTTCTCAGGTGGCCACTTCTTTTGAAGAAAAGAAAATTATCCGTTCCGATTTTTGGCTCAAAGCAATCATTTTCATTATGGGCGGTCAAAAAAGAGTAGTGGCTGGGGATTATTATTTCCCTTCATCAGTAAATGTTTTCAGAGTAGCAACCATGATCCACAACGGAAAATTTGGTCTAATTTCTATCAAAGTTACCATTCCCGAAGGATCTTCTTCTTATGAGATTGCTGAAATTTTAAAAAAAGAAATACCAAGTTTTGATTCCAAAGGATTCACCAGTGAAGTTACAGACAATAATTACGAAGGTTTCCTTTTTCCTGATACTTATTTCTTTACTCCCAATGTCAAAGCTCTCGACGTGATATTGATGATGCGGGAAAATTTCGCCAGACAAATAGATCCTTACAAAGAAGATATTTTAAAATCTAAGAAATCGCTCAATGATATAGTTATCATGGCTTCGATTGTAGAAGATGAATCCAATAGTTCACAAGAAAACAAAAGAATTGTGGCAGGAATTTTGTGGGAAAGATTGCGTTTGAAGATGCCTCTCCAAGTTGATTCTGCTTTTCAATATTACAACGGTAAAAATTCTTACACTTTAACCAAAACAGACTTAGCGGAAGATCACCCTTACAACACTTACGTCAACAAAGGCTTACCACCAACAGCAATCACTAACCCAGGAATTGAATCTATCAAGGCAGCTATTGCTCCAACTCAAACTAAATATTTATATTTCTTATCAGACAAAAAAGGCAATATGTACTATGCCAAAGATTTTGAAGAACATAAATTAAATAGAGAGCTTTATTTGAATTGATTTTTCTGATACATTGTGTGCCTATGAAAAAAGTGAATATAATTCATCCTGAGAAAAGTCGAATGGTATTTGTGGGATTATCTGGAGGTGTAGACAGCGCTGTAAGTGCCGCTTTACTCAAAAAAGACGGTTTCAATGTGACCGGAGTTTTTATCAAAGCTTGGACTCCCGAGGGTTATCCTTGCACTTGGAAAGAAGACAGGCGAAGCGCGATGAAAGTAGCGGCTATTTTGGATATTCCTTTTATCACACTTGATTTGGAAAAAGAATACAAAAAAGAAGTAGTGGACTATATGATCGCTGAATACAAAACCGGACGAACACCAAACCCCGATGTGATGTGTAACAAAGAAATCAAGTTTGGTCATTTCTTAAAATTCGCCCTAAAAAATGGTGCCAATTTCGTAGCCACGGGACACTACGCACAAATATCACACTCAAAGTTGCCCAGAAAAGTTCTCGAGAAAAGTCTGGCCTGTGCAACAAGGAGACCCGAGGACTTTTCAGAGAGAAGCTTTTCTGGGCAACTTTTAGAAGGAAAAGACAAAAATAAAGACCAGAGTTATTTTTTATGGACTCTTACTCAAGAACAACTTAAACATATTTTATTTCCAATTGGTGGTTTACAAAAATCTGAAGTCAGAAAACTGGCAGACAAATTTGGTTTGCCTCAAGCTACTCGCAAAGATAGCCAAGGACTCTGTTTTCTCGGCAAAGTGGATATGAAAGAATTTTTGTCACGTTATATGCCACCCCAAAAAGGAAACGTAATAAACGAAAATGAGGAAATTATCGGCACACATAACGGCGCTTTATTTTTTACTATCGGTGAACGCCATGGCTTCACCATCACCAAAAAATCTGAAAAAGAAGAACCTCTATATGTTACCGCTAAAAATATTGAAAAAAATACCATCATGGTTGCTTCCATCGCCAGAAAAAAATTGCCCCTGAAAAAGTCCTCGGGTCTCCTCGCTGAAGCTCGGCCAGACTTTTCCATTGACAATTTTCTTTCTGGCTGCAGTTCTGTGTTTTTAAAAGATATAAATATTACAGAGAAAATACCAAACAAAAACCTGACTTGCCGTATCAGATACAGACAAGAAAAAATCGGATGTAAAATGGATAGAGATAAAGTAACTTTTAACAAATCCCAAATGGGAGTGGCTCCAGGCCAATCTCTAGTTTTATATCAAGATGAAGTTTGTTTAGGTGGTGGTATAATAAAATAATGAATCCCGTTAGAAATTTATGGGATTATAAAGTAAAAAGAAATATTAATAGTTATTTCTAACGGGATGAATAATAAATACATTATAAAAGCGACTGGTGAAAGAGAGGAATTTAATCCTCAAAAATTACAAGATTCTTTGATGCGAGCCGGAGCCAGCGAAGAAGAAGTTAATAGTATTGTTGAAAAAATAGAAAAAGAACTCCAAGACGGTGCCAGCACTAAAGATATTTATATACATGCCTTTAAACTTTTGAAAAAAGAAGGGAGTCAGGCAACACCAAGATATTCACTTCGCCGAGCAGTAATGGAACTTGGGCCAACTGGTTTTCCTTTTGAACAATTTGTTGCTGAAATATTCCGCACTAAAGGTTTTGAAACTCAAACTGACTTCATTGCTCAAGGTCAGTGTGCCGAACACGAAGTTGATATAGTCGCATGGAATAATGACAAACTTATAATGGTAGAAGCTAAATTCCATAACGAACTCGGTATTAAATCCGATTTAAAAGTAGCGCTTTACGTCAATTCTCGTTGGGAAGATTTGGCAGAATCAACCTTCAATTTCGGTAAAGAAAGAAAATTAGATGAAGGTTGGCTTATCACCAATACCAAATTTTCCGAATCAGCTGTAAATTACGCCAAATGCAGAAATATGAAGTTAGTCGGCTGGAACTATCCAGAAAAGGGCAACCTGCAAGATTTAATAGAAGAAGCTAATTTGCACCCTATCACTTGCCTCAACTCAAGTACCCCTAGTGATGAAAAGCTTTTGATGGAAGCCGGTATCGTACTTTGCAAACAAGCCCGCGACAATCCTGATATTTTAAAACAAGCTGGTCTCTCTCCAGAAAAAATTGCAAAAATGATGACAGAAATTGATTTGATACAAAAATAAATGGAAGAAAAAAAAGAATTGATGCGACAAATCAAAGATGAAGTAGTGGATTTGAAAAAGTCGCCACTTTATAAATATCGCACTGAAAATAATTATTTACCAGTAATAGGCGAGGGGAGTCACAATGCCAAAATAATGTTTATCGGCGAAGCTCCGGGTCGCAATGAAGCCAAAACTGGCCGGCCTTTCTGCGGTGCCGCTGGTAGAGTCTTGGACCAGCTTTTAGAAAACGCAGGAATCAAAAGAGAAGAAGTTTATATCACCAACATCGTCAAAGACCGCCCGCCCGAAAATCGCGACCCAAGTCCTGAAGAAATCAAAATTTACGGACCGTTTTTGGATAGGCAAATAGAAATCATCCAGCCCAAAATCATCGCCACCCTCGGCCGTTACGCGATGGGTTATGTCATGACCAAATTAAGCTTGGAAGATAAGCTTGAACCCATAGGTAAAATGCATGGCCGAGTTTTTGCTGTGCCAGAAGAAGCCTTAGCGAAGTTGGGATACAAAGGTTGTGAAGTCAAAGTCGTGCCTCTCTATCACCCTTGTGTCGCCGTCTACAATCCACACAATCTCGATTCTCTCAAAAAAGAATTTGAAGTTTTGAAAGATTTGTAAATTTAGACTTTCAAAATATTTTTGAAGCGGGATTCGTCTTTGTATTTGCCGACAATAGCAAGATTGAGTTTTTTGTTTTGAATTATTTCTTTGGCGACTTTGGCGATATCGTTAGCTGTAATTTTCTCAATTTCTTTTTCAACATCTTTTGGGTTTTTAATTTTCTGTTTAAATATTTCTTGAGCACCATAAAAGTTGGCCAGAGAATCTGAAGATTCTAAACCTAAATACAAATTGCCCAACAAATAATCTTTAGTTTTGCGAAGTTCTGCTTCCGAAACTTTTTCATCTCTGATTCTTACAAACTCTTCCAAAATACCTTTGATACCTTCTTCTACTCTACTAGAATCAACTCCAGCCGAAACAATAAATGAACCGTGGTCAGTCAAGTCATTCACCCCAGCTTTGACATAATAACAAATACCAAGCTGGTCTCTCATTTTTTGGAATAGGCGGGAGCTCATACCTTTACCGAGCATAGCAGACAAAACATTAAGTATTGGCATCCTTTTATCATAAAGATCAAAAGCCCTGAAACCGAGCACCAAATGGGTTTGATCGGTCTCTTTAAACTTCAATCCAACCGATGGTCCAGTTTGCTTTTCAACAACTTTCTTTTTGGTAGTTTTTTTGCCGATTGGTATCTCTCTAAAAGCTTTAGCGACTTTTTTGAAAATATCATTTGCATCCACATCACCAGCTACCACGATAGTCGTAGCTTTTGCTACATAATGTTGTTTACGATAATTGACGAAATCTTTCCTAGTAAAGCCTCTTACATTTTCTCTAGTACCCGCCACACTCCATCCAGCCGGTTGGTCGCCATAAAGTAATCCATCAAAAACTTCGTGTACCATTATCTGAGGCAAATCTTCATACATATTTATTTCTTCCACAATCACCCCTTTTTCAATTTCCAAATCTTTTTCCGGAAAAGTCGGATTGAGATACATATCAGCAATGAGGTCTAGCATTTTTTCAGTGTGTTTCGGATGTGCTTTGCCCCAATAACCCGTCACTTCCTGAGAAGTGAAAGCGTTGTTTTGAGCACCCAGAGCATCAAACTCTTTGGCGATATCTCCAGCACTTGGTCTCTTGTTAGTACCTTTGAAACACATATGTTCCAGAAAGTGTGAGATGCCGTTGTTCTGTTTGTTTTCGTATTTGGAACCAGCTTCAATCAAAGACATGACAGTCACCGAAGGTGCACCCTTGATTGGCACCACCATTATCCGCAAACCATTATTCAAAACTTTTTTCTTGTAATCCATGTCTTTAATATTAGATTGATAGTGGCGTAAATATAACCTTAAACTCACCCAAAATCAAATTTGGTAATGTTATCTTTTTATTGTAAAATAGGGGTATGACCTCAAACGAAATCAGAAAAAAATATTTGGAATTTTTTGAGAGCAAAGGACACAAAATAATCCCGAGCGCTTCCTTAATTCCTGAAAATGACCCAACGGTGCTTTTCACTACAGCCGGTATGCACCCGCTCGTGCCTTTTCTTTTGGGAGAAAAACATCCAGCAGGACAGAGACTGACCAATATTCAAAAATGCATCCGCACTGGCGACATTGATGAAGTAGGGGATGACACTCACCTCACTTTTTTTGAAATGCTCGGTAATTGGTCACTAGGAGATTATTGGAAAAAAGAATCGATAACTTGGAGTTTTGAATTTTTGACTCAAGAATTAAAGATAGATTTAGAAAGAATTTCTGTAACTTGTTTTGCAGGAGATGAAACTGTACCGAGAGATAATGAATCTGCAGAAATTTGGAAATCACTTGGTATCTCAGAAGAAAAAATAAAATTTTTAGGCAGAGAAGACAACTGGTGGGGACCAGCAGGAGAAACAGGACCATGCGGACCGGACACCGAAATCTTCGTTGATGGTGTGGAAATTTGGAACAACGTCTTCATGGAATATAACAAAACCAAAGACGGTGCTTACGAACCACTCGTACAAAAAAATGTGGATACAGGCATGGGACTTGAAAGAACGCTGATGATTTTAAACGGTCAAAAAAATGTTTTCGAAACAGATTTGTTTGAAGGGTTACTTAAAGACAATAGTAGAGAATCAAAAATTGTTGCCGACCATATCAAAGCTGCTGTCTTCATTTTGTCTGAAGGAATTGAGCCATCCAACACAGGAGCTGGTTATGTTTTGCGCCGTCTGATTCGTCGCGCGGTCCGTTATAGTAAAGATTTGGATTTAACCAAACTTGCCGAAAAAATTATTGAAATTTATAAAGATATTTATCCTGAACTTTTGAAAAATAAAGAAAAGATTTTGGATGAATTAAAAAAAGAAAAAGAAAAATTCGAAAAAACTTTGGAAAGCGGAATGAAAGAATTTGAAAAGGGGACTGATCCATTTGTTCTTTTCACTTCTTATGGTTTTCCTTTTGAACTTACAAAAGAGCTGGCAAAGGAAAAAGGAATAGAGATAGATGAAAATAAATTTAATGAAGAATTGAAGAAACACCAAGAACTCTCCCGCACTGCAAGCAGCGGGATGTTCAAAGGCGGGCTTTCGGATAGTGGGGAAGAGACCAAGAAACTGCACACAGCCACACACCTGCTCCGCAGAGCTCTCGAAGTTATACTTGGCGAATCGATAATGCAGAAGGGTAGTAATATCACAGCCGAAAGACTTAGGTTTGATTTCAATTGGTCAGAAAAAATCTCAGAAGAACAATTAAAAAAAGTTGAGGATTTGGTTAATGAAAAAATAAAAGAAGAAATTCCAGTAGAAATGCTTGAATTACCAAAAGAAGAAGCTCTGAAAGTTGTCGGCACACTCTCTTTTGATTTATCAAAATACGGAGATGTTGTAAAAGTTTATAAAATTGGGGATTTCAGTGCCGAATTTTGCGGAGGTCCGCACGTCACCAACACTTCCGAGCTCGGCAAATTCAAAATCATCAAAGAAGAAGCCGTCTCCGCCGGCGTCCGCCGAATAAAAGCAATATTGGAATAGGATTTTTCCACAATATTTATTGTGTATAAACAAAATAGGTTTATAATATAGACATGCCAAGAATTCAATTTAGTGATGTTACTCCACCAGAGCGAAGAAGTATTCGCGACATTCCTATACCAAGAGGCGGCAAAAGAAAAGTGCCGACCACAATAATCAGACAAGAAGAACCCGCTCCAACAAGAAAAGAGGTTCCTTCTGAAAATTTTCCTATTTCCAATCCAGTCTCAAACTTTAATAAAAATCCTGTTTCAAACGTCAATATAAACAAGAAAATTTCGGATGTTACTGAAAAGAAAACCAACAGCGCTTACGAATATTATTATCCCAAAGAAAAAATCATTACCGAACAATCTGTCCATGAATTTACCAAAAACAAAAAGAAAGCTTGGATATTTGGATCAATAACAGTCATAGTCATCGCTATTTTCATAGTAAGTATGATGACTGTATTTGCTTCAGCCACTATAGATATCACACCGAAAAACCAAGATATAAACGTAGATATGAAAATAGCCGGTTCTGTAGAAGCTGGATCTAATATAGTCAGATATGAAATCATCAAACTTTCCAAATCCGATACAGCTTCAGTACCAGCTACAGGAGAACAAGCAGTGGAACTTAAAGCTTCAGGTAAAATCGTCATTTACAACAACTTTTCTACAGAACCTCAAAGACTCATCGTCCGTACCAGGTTTGAAAATTCCGAAGGTCTTATATATAGAATACCAGAATCAGTCGTAGTCCCAGGTAAAACTGTCAAAGACGGAGTTGAAACACCCGGCAGTATAGAGACGACCGTTTTTGCTGACGAAGCCGGAGACAAATACAATATAAAAAAATCTGACTTCACTATTCCCGGATTTAAAAACGACGCTAATCGTTACAAAAACTTTTATGCCAGATCATCCTCAAGTATGAGTGGCGGTTTTGTAGGAATGCAAAAAACTGTGCTCCCTGCCGACAAACAAACCGCTTTGCAAACTATCGAAACAGAAACAGATGCCAATCTTAAAAAAGAGTTAGAAACAAAAGTGCCGGAAGGTTTGGTTATGTTGCCCGATTCAATAAAATTTAAATCTACTGAACTACCCATTAAAGATTCGGGGTCATCTGTGATTATAGGCAAAGAAATTACCGCTTATGCGGTCATGCTCAATGCGGAAGATTTATCAAAAGTGATAATTGAAGAATACATTTCAAAATTACCAGAATGGAATAATATCAAACCGACAATCAAAGACTTTTCTCTTTTAAATATGACAGGTTTACCGGAAAATTTGGAGACTAATGGCAAAATAAACTTACAAATAAAGGGTCTTGCCAAAATCTGGGCCGATATAGATGTGAATTCTATAAGCCAAAAGCTTCTAGGTGCTCCTAAACAAGATGCATCAAAACTACTAGATGAATTTGCTGGCATTTCAACAATAACCTCAACCATTAGACCTATCTGGAAGCAAACTTTCCCCAAAGATTCAGCGAAAATCCACGTAAAGACCACCTTAAACCAATAAGCTTGACATGATAGAGGCTTATATGATAACCTTTTTTCGTTGTTGTTTCATTTCAAATGGCAGATAAAGAAAGGCAGGAAACAGTAGTTGGCATAATAACGGAAGCGCTTCCGAACGCGCTTTTCCGCGTCAATTTACAAGAGAAAGAAATCCTTGCGTACTTGTCTGGTAAAATGAGACTCAACAGAATAAAAGTTTTAATTGGAGATTCTGTGGAGATCGTCTTAGACCCTTACGGAGGGCGAGGGAGGATTGTGCGCAGACTCGACAATAGACGAGCCAGTTAGGCATTAAGGTAAAGTATGAAAGTAAAATCTACAGTAAAAAAGATGTGCTCAAAATGTGAGTTAGTCCGCCGAGGTGGCGTTTTGTTTGTCGTTTGCAAAAGCAATCCAAAACACAAACAAAGACAAGGGGCATAATAATTTTAAATATCAAATTTCAAATATAAAAAATGAGAATTTTAGGCATTACAATACCAGAAACAAAGAGGCTTGAAATTGGGTTAACCACCCTTTTTGGAGTCGGCCGCTCAGAAGCCCAAAGAATTTTGGATAAAGCAAAAGTAGATTGGGGCACCACCGCCAAAGATTTAAGCCCAGAAAAAGAAAACGAAATCAGAAAAATCATTGAGAGTTTGAAAATAGAAGGAGATCTCAAAAGAGAAGTTTCCGGAAATATCAAAAGACTTAAAGATATCAAATGTTACCGTGGAGTCAGACATATGAGAGTTTTGCCAGTCAGAGGCCAGAGGACCAAGACCAATTCCCGTACTAGAAGAGGTAACACCAGGAAGACTATGGGTACCGGACGCAGAGCAGTTGAGAAGAAATAAAATACAAATAACATGGGTAAAAAAAGAATTGTAAAAACAGATACAGAATCAACAGAAAACAGCACCAAAACAGTGGCTGAAGTTTCTGGTAAAAAAAGAGTAGATGCCGGCATTCTTCATGTCAGATCAACTTACAACAACACCGAGTTAGTTTTGACAGATAAGAAAGGTAACGTCCTCGCTTTTGAATCAAGTGGCAAACTTGGATTTAAAGGAGCTAAAAAAGGTACCCCGTTTGCAGCCGCCAAAGTCGGCGAAACCTTAGCTATAAAAGCCGCTACTTTGGGAGTAAAAGAAATATCAGTTGTGGTCAAAGGTGTTGGTTCAGGTAGAGAATCAGGTATTAGAGGATTTATTTCCAAAGGTATCGCTATCACTTCCATCAAAGATGCGACCCCAGTGCCTCACAACGGACCTAAACCTAAAAAACCAAGAAGAGTTTAATCAAAAAATATGAAAATCGGACCAAAATACAAAATAGCCCGCAGACTTAGATCTCCAATTTTTGAGAAAACTCAAACTCAAAAATTCGTAATGAGAGAAGAGCGCAAAAGTGCTAAAAATAAAAAAAGATCTTTCAATAAACCAAAGACTGATTTCGGTGCTCAGATGAACGAAAAACAAAAAGCCCGTATGTTTTATTGCGTGACCGAAAAACAATTTGCCAAATACGTAAAACAGAGTTTGGAGAAAAAGACCAGCTCACCAGTAGTCAATCTTTTGAAGTCTCTCGAACACCGACTTGATAACATTGTTTGGAGAGCTGGCATTTTACCAACACATCTCTCTGCCAGACAAGCTGTCGCTCACGGACACTTCTTGGTAAACGGTAAAAAAGTTTATGTACCATCATTTTCCGTAAAAGAAGGTGATATCATCACTATCCGCGAGGGAAGCAAAGATAGCAAACTTTTCAGTGAATTGGGTAACAAAGAAAAAGAAATCCAATCACCTGATTGGATGGTCTGGAACAAAGACAAAAAAGAACTTTCCATCAAGAGTGGTTCTTTCACTGAAAAATCTGATTTGATGTTTGATCTCGGCCAAGTCATTGAATATTATCAGAGATAACAGTGTATAATAAATATTTGTTTAATTTTAATTAATTTTTAATATTATGATAATGGATAATTTTGATAAAGCTATAGTGTTGCCTTCAAAACCAAAAATTGTTTTGGAAGAAGGGAATAAGGGAGTTTATGAAATAGACGGATTTTACCCCGGCTATGGATTTACTGTTGGCAATAGTTTGCGTCGTATTATTCTTTCTTCTTTGCCAGGAGCCGCCATCACTTCCGTAAAAATAAATGGCATTGAGCACGAATTTTCTTCCATTAAAGGAATCAAAGAAGATGTGGTTATGATAATGCTAGGCATCAAGAGACTCCGTATCAAAATGCTTACCGATGAACCTCAAATCTTAACTCTCAAAGCTAAAGGCGTCAAAACCGTCACTGCTGCCGATATCGAAACTCCCGGACAAGTGGAAATCATAAACCCAGAACTCGTCATCGCCACTCTCACCGACAAAGATTCAGTGTTGGATATAGAAATGACAGTTGAGAAAGGCCTTGGTTTCGTTGGTCGCGACAGCCTTGGTAAAAACAAAGTTGATATCGGCACTATCGTCCTCGATGCCAACTTTACTCCAATCAGAAGAGTCAGTTATGAAGTAGAAAATATGCGCGTTGGTGACCGTACTGATTTCAACCGTTTGCGCATCTCAATAGAAACTGACGGAAGTACTACCCCAAAAGAATCTCTTGAAAGATCTATCAATCTTATGATAGAACAACTCAAAGCTATCACCGGCTTTGAAGAAAAAGAGATTGAGTTAGATGAAGAATCTTCAGATGGCAGTTCCAAAAACACAGGCAAAGAAAATGAGGATGCCGAACAAAAATTGGATCCTGAATTCCTCAAAACCCGCATCGAAAACCTAAACCTTTCAGCTAGGACACTCAATGCACTTTCCAGCGCCAACATCAGGACTATCGGAGGACTCGCCAGAAAGAAAGAAAAAGATATTTTGGAAGTCGAGGGTCTTGGAGCCAAAGGAGTTGCCGAAATTAAAAGAGTTTTAGGTGAGCACGGCATAACATTGAAATAATTTTCAGTTTTCAATTTACAATTTTCAAACAACATGAGACACCACAACGCAAACAGAAAATTCAGCAGAGTTCGCAAAGTTAGAGTAGCTTTGATTAATTCACTTGCTCGCTCTTTGATATTGCATCAAAAAATGGAAACCACCGAACCCAAAGCTAAGGAAATCAGACCTTTCGTTGAAAAACTCATAACCAAAGGCAAACTCCAGACTGTCGCCGCTAGGAGAGATATCAATATTAAAGTCGGACCAAAGGCTACCAAGATAGTGGTAGACGAACTTTCCAAAAAATATGAAGACCGCAAAGGTGGTTTCCTTAGAATTATAAAAACCAAGAGACGACCTTCAGATGGAAGCAAGATGGCAATAATCGAATTTGTATAAAAACATGGAACACACAATAGACGCACAAAATAAAAAGTTAGGCAGACTCGCAAGCGAAGTGGCTGTTATCTTGATGGGCAAAAATCGTGCCGATTTCGCTCGCAACACCATCCCTGAAGTCAAAGTCAAAGTTTCAAACGCCGGCAAAATATTTGTCACTAACAAAAAACAAGAGAGCGAAACCTATATGAACTATTCCGGTTACCCAGGAGGTCTCAGAGAAAGAAGTATGAAAAAAGTCATCTCCGACAAAGGTATGAAAGAAGTCCTCCGGATTGCAGTCAGAGGTATGTTGCCAAAAAACAAACTCAGAGATAGGATGATGAAGAATTTAATAATTAGCGAATAAAATGGCTACAGAAAAAACAGAAAAAAATAATGAGCGTTATGTTGAAGCTATCGGCAGAAGAAAGACCGCCGTTGCCAGAGTGCGTATCACTCCTGCTTCCAAAACCACTTTCAAAATAAATGACCGCGATTTGGCTTCATATTTTCCAACAGCAGAAATGTGCAAGATTGTAGAAGAAGCTTTGAAAACCGCTAAGGTTGGGACTTTCGCTGTTTCCGCTCACGCTAAAGGCGGTGGTATCCACTCTCAAGCTGAAGCAGTCAGACATGGACTTTCCAGAGCTATCATCAAAAACGACCTGACACTCCGTACCACCATGAAAGTCGCTGGTCTCTTAAAACGCGACCCTCGCGCCAAAGAACGCCGCAAATTCGGCCTCAAAAAAGCCCGCAAAGCTCCACAATGGAGCAAGAGATAGGCTCTCAATCAACTTTAAAAAACCTCGGCTCAACCCGAGGTTTTTTAATATCAAAAAATGCAATTTTATGGTATAATAGACTTATAACTTTTATAAACTAACCCTAAAACCATGCTCAAAGAATTTAAACAATTTTTGTTAAGAGGAAATGTGGTTGATTTGGCAGTCGGTGTCGTCATAGGTGCCGCGTTCGGTTCGGTGGTCACCGCTTTGGTTTCAGACCTTTTGACGCCATTTATTTCGGCCATTGCCAAAGTGCCAGATTTTGGTGGGCTTATTTTCACTTTAAACGACAGTGAATTTAAGTACGGTCATTTCATAAACGCTCTTATTTCATTTATTTTAGTAGCTATCGCTGTATTTTTCTTTGTAGTCAAACCTATGAACCTGCTCATCGCTCGTTCTCGCAAAGAACCACCAGCCGACCCAACTACCAAAAAGTGCCCGGAGTGCCTCTCCGAAATTCCTATCTCCGCCAAACGTTGCTCCCACTGTACTCAAGTTCAGATTATATAAATAATTTATGTCGAAGACCCTAGCCCCTCACCTTAGACAAGGTGAGGGGGGTTTCGCTTTAGCGAAACGGGGTGGGGTCTGAAATAAGGCTGGGTCTGACTTGATTTTCCCCCAAAAAAGAGTAAAATACTGGCAACTATGGATAAAAATAAAGACAAAAACTGCTCGGAAGAGTCAGATGATATAATTTTTGATGAAGAAATAGACGAGGATGGCAAAAGTGACCAGACCGCGTTGGTGAAAAAACTGCGCCTGAAAATCAAAGAGCTTGAAGCCAAAAATCAAGAGTACTTGACCGGCTGGCAAAAAGAGAGGGCCGACAGCATAAATTTGCGCAAAAGATTGGAAGAAGAAAAAAAAGAATTTGCCAAATTTGCCAAAGAGGATATTTCCACCGAACTCATTTCTGTCCTTGATTCATTTGAATCAGCATTCAAAAACAAAGAAGCTTGGGAAAAAGTTGATAAAAATTGGCGTCAAGGAGTAGAATACATTCACACCCAGTTTTTGAATGTCCTTTCCAATCATGGCGTCTCCATCATCTCGCCTTTAGGAGAAAAATTTGACCCGCAGAGAGATGATGCGATAGAATCTGTAGTCGTCGAAAACGAAAAAGACAATCACAAAATATTAGAAGTAGTGAGCGCCGGTTACAAACTTCATGATAAACTCATCCGCGCTCCCAAAGTGAAAGTCGGTGTATTGAAAATTGAGAATTAAATATTATAAAATTATTTAAAAATTACAAAATTAAAAATTTAAAATTATGTCTAAGATAATAGGAATCGATTTAGGAACCACCAACTCTGCCGTCGCCGTTATGGAATCAGGGCAACCAAAAATAATTGAAAACAGCGAAGGTGCTCGCACCACGCCTTCTATCGTGGCTATTTCCAAAGCTAACGAAAGATTGGTGGGTCTTTTGGCTCGCAGACAAGCCGTCACCAATCCCAAAAACACAGTCTTCGGCATCAAAAGATTCATCGGCCACAATTTTGATGAACCGACTGCCCAAAAAGATAGGGAAACTGTGCCCTTTGAAACTGAAAAATCCGACACCGGCAGTATCTTGGTGAAAATCGGTGATAAGAAATACCGCCCGGAAGAAATTTCCGCTATGATCCTCTCCAAAATCAAAGCTGATGTTGAGGCCAAATTGGGGGAGAAGATTACCGAAGCCATCATCACTGTCCCAGCTTACTTCAACGACGCTCAACGCAAAGCTACCAAAGACGCTGGTCAAATCGCAGGCCTTGATGTGAAAAGGATTATCAATGAGCCAACTGCCGCCGCCCTCGCTTACGGTTTCAACAAAAAGAAAAACGAGCAGATCGCCGTCTTCGACTTCGGCGGAGGTACTTTTGATATTTCCATTTTGGAAGTAGGGGACGACGTAGTTGAAGTCAAAGCTACTGACGGCGACTCACACTTGGGAGGTAAAGACATTGACCAAAAAATCATCCACTGGCTCGCAGCAGAGTTCAAGAAAGAGTCCGGTATCGATATCACCAAAGATCCTTTGGCACTCCAGAGGTTAGACGAAGCCGCTGAAAAAGCCAAGATAGAACTTTCAACCGCTACCGAAACCGAAATCAATATTCCTTTCATTACTTCCGACTCAAGCGGACCTCGCCACCTCCTTATCAAAATGAACCGCGCCAAATTGGAAGAGCTCGCTGATGAATTCATTCAAAGAGCGATGGAAATTACCAAGCGCGCTATTGCCGCTTCACCTTTCAAAGTAAACGAAATTCAAGAGATAGTGCTCGTTGGTGGACAGACCCGTATGCCAAAAATAACTGAAGAAGTGAAAAAGTTTTTTGGCAAAGAACCAAACAAGAGTATCAACCCTGACGAAGTGGTGGCTCTCGGTGCCGCTATTCAAGGAGGCATTATTGGTGGCGATGTCAAAGACATTTTGCTTCTTGATGTTATTCCACTTTCTCTCGGTATTGAAACTATGGGCGGAGTCGCCACTAGACTTATCGATCGCAACACGACTATCCCAGCCTCCAAAGCTCAAGTCTTTTCAACTGCCGCTGACAATCAGACCAGCGTAGAGATTCACATCGTCCAAGGTGAGAGACCACTAGCGACAGACAACCGCACGCTCGGCCGATTTATACTCGACGGCATTCCACCAGCACCGCGCGGTATGCCTCAAGTTGAAGTCAGTTTTGATATTGACGCCAATGGTATATTGAATGTCAAAGCCAAAGACAAATCCAGCAACAAAGAACAATCCATCAAAATTGAAGGCTCATCTGGTTTGTCAAAAGAAGAGATAGAAAAAATGCAAAAAGACGCTGAAGCTCACGCCTCCGATGATGCCAAGAAAAAAGAAGTAGCTGAAGCCAAAAACTTGGCCGAGCAGTTGGTTTACACCACCGAAAAAGCGCTCAAAGAAGCGGAGGGGAAAATCAGTGATGAAATCAAAAAAGGTGTTGAGGAAAAAGTGACCGAACTCAAAAATGTGAAAGACAAAGATGATGTCTCCGCTATCAAAATGGCCACCGAAAATCTTTCCAAAGAAATCCAAAAAATAGGGGAGTATATGTCCAACTCCGCTAAAGCTACGTCGGATGAACAAAAGAAGGAAGAGAAACCTTCCGATTCCGCTGAAGCTACGCCGGACAAGCCAGAAGAAAAATAAATAAAATAACGATAAAACCGCGCCAAAAACGCGGTTTTATTTTTGCTCAAAATATGCTATAATAGGGGAAATATGAAGAATTACTACGATATTTTAGGAATAGACAAAAAAGCCTCAAAAGATGAGATAAAGAAGGCTTTTAGGACATTGGCCCACAAATACCACCCCGACAAAAAAGGCGGGGATACCGAGAAATTCAAAGAAATCAACGAAGCTTATACAGTGCTTTCAGACGACCAAAAAAGGCAACAATACGATATGTATGGGCAAACCTTCGCCGGAGGCCAAGGCGGTCAAAATGGGGGCTTCCAGGGCAATTGGGAGGACATTATGCGTCAAACTGGTTTCGATTTCTCAGGCTTTGCTAACGGCAACCAAGGTGGCTTTTCCGCTGAAGGTTTTGATTTGGGAGACATCTTTGGAGAATTTTTTGGTGGTGGCCGAAAGTCTCGAGTGAAAAGAGGCAGGGATATTTCTATAGATATAGAGTTAGAATTCAGTGAAGCAGTATTCGGCGTGGAGAGAGTCGTCCTTTTAAATAAAATTTCTGTTTGCGATACTTGTAGCGGTACAGGAGCAAAGAAAGGAACCGAAACAATCACTTGCAACACTTGTAATGGTAAAGGTAAAATCCGCGAAATGAAGCGTTCCATCTTTGGTTCCATTGAAGTCACCAAGACTTGTGAGACTTGCGGTGGCTCCGGCAAGATACCAAAAGAAAAGTGCCAAATCTGCGACGGCCTCGGCATTTTGAAAAAAGAAGAAGAAATAAAAATAAAAATCCCAGCCGGTATAGATAGCGGTGAGATGATACGCCTCTCCGGTGCTGGCGAAGCGGTCAAAGGTGGCACTCCGGGTGACCTTTATATCAAAACTCACATCAAGAAGCACAAAACTTTTCACAAAGAAGGTAATGATTTGATTATGAACCTGGAGGTCAAACTTTCAGACGCTTTGCTCGGAGCCAAGATAGATATTCAGACTTTGGAAGGACTTTCCACTCTCGTTATTCCCGAGGGGGTGAACACCGGCGACATTTTGCAAATCAAAGGCAAGGGTGTACCGACAGCAAACCGAGGCCGTGGTGATATCTTAGTCCATGTCAAAATCGCTATACCAAAAAAGCTTTCCCGCTCAGCTCGCGAAGCTGTTCAAAAACTCAAAGAAGAAGGAATCTAAAATCTGTGGTATAATTGTCGGATTATGCAAAACGAGAACAGTAAAGCTGTGAAGGATGTTTCTTTGAGCCAAATATTGGCTCAGTTTTGGGGTGGTGTTAAACCTGTTAAAGCCCTTTTTTTTCTTGGGTATTTATTTTTCTTTATTTCTCAATTAGTCAATCTATTCGTTCCGCTATATTACAAAAACTTTTTTGATACTATCAGCCAATCCACCAACTCGGAAGTCACTGCCCCGCTCCTCACACACATCATCGTTATAATTTTAATTTTCCATGCTTTCAATTGGATTTTTTGGCGCGTAGGTATGAATTTATTCAACACGATGGAAACGAAAGTTATGGCCAGACTCAAACAGAATGCTTTTGATTATATGATCAAACATTCTTATACTTTTTTCGCTAATACTTTCACCGGAAGTTTGGTCCAAAGAGTAGGCCGTTTCAGCCGTGCTTTTGAATCTTTAGCCGACAGCTTCGCTTTTAATCTTTTGCCTCTCGTTATTACTGTAGTCGGTTCTATTTGGATTACCTGGTTTATCGCTCCGACAGTCTCTATTATTCTCGGCATATGGGTTTTTATAAATGTAGTTTTTAGTTTTATCTTTTCCAATTGGAAATTAAAATACGATACAGTTGTGGCCGAAGCGGATTCCAAAACGACCGGATATTTGGCAGACTCCGTGACCAACAACAGTGCTGTCGCATTTTTCACCGGACATAGCCATGAGTCTGAAGGTTTTCGGGGTGTCTCCAACGACCAAGCTAAAAAACAATTATTTTCATGGCGTCTTGGTGATGTCACAGACGCGGTACAATCTTTGCTTATTGTTTTAGTCGAGTTTTTCGTTTTTTACTTTGCCATTAAATATTGGGTATTAGGTTTGGTGACTGTTGGTACTTTTGTCTTGGCCCAAACATATATTATCGGACTATCAATGCAACTTTGGGGTCTTAATAGGATTATCCGTGGTATGTATCAAAGCTTGGCTGACTCCAAAGAAATGGTAAGTATTTTGCTGACCGATTATGAAATCAAAGACGCGCCGGATGCCAAACCGCTACTGGTGACAAAAGGAGAAATTGCTTTCAACGATGTTTCTTTTGATTTTGGTAAAGATAACGAAGTGTTGAGTGATATAAACATAACTATTAAACCAGGCGAAAAAGTAGCTGTCATCGGTCCGTCCGGAGCAGGGAAGACGACTTTCGTCCGCCTCATTATGCGCCTTTACGATTTAACCAAAGGTTCAATCAATATTGACGGCCAAAATATCAGCCAAGTCACCCAAGACAGCTTGCGTGAAAATATAAGTTTCGTCCCACAAGATCCGGTCCTCTTCCACCGCACTCTGATGGAAAATATCCGCTATGGCAAAAGAGACGCGACCGATGAAGAAGTTTTTGAAGCCGCTCGCCTCGCACACTGTGATGAATTCATTGATAAACTGCCACTCAAATATGAGACGTTTGTCGGTGAAAGAGGTATCAAATTATCAGGAGGAGAACGCCAAAGAGTCGCTATCGCCAGAGCCATACTCAAAAAAGCGCCAATACTTATTTTTGACGAAGCTACTTCAAGTTTGGATTCATATTCCGAATCGCTCATTCAAGATGCTTTGGAAAATTTGATGAAAAACTGCACCACCATCGTCGTTGCTCACAGGCTTTCAACGGTCAAAAAAATGGACCGCATCATAGCGATGAGTGAAGGTTACATTGTCGAAGACGGCACTCATGATGAACTAGTGAACAAAGACAGTGGTCTCTACCGCAAACTCTGGGACCTACAAGTCGGCGGATTTCTTTAGAAAAATATGCAAATAAAATCAAAACTTACAAACAGATTAGGACAGTTGCTTGATTACATATATTACGAAGAATTGGACCCGAATCAAAATTTGGAAGACAAAATATTATGGATAGTACATGGTTTTTGTTTTTGTGGAGACAAAATGGTTTTAGTAAAACACCCCAAAACTGGCTGGATGCCAGCCGGAGGACATATAGAAGAAGGGGAAAGTGTTGAAGAAGCGGTCATTCGTGAAGTGTTGGAAGAAACCAATATGAAAGTGCTTCATCAAGAACTTATAGGATTTATTGACGTTTACGAACCGGATAAAACAGTCAGACAAACCCGTTCTTTTTGTATTGTTGAGCCGTATGGGGATTTTGTCTCCGATCCAGACGGTGAAATTATGGAAATCAAACTTATAGACCCCAAAGATTACAAACAATATTTTGACTGGAAAGAAACAGGGGATAGAATAATGCAAAGAGCTTTAGAGATGTTGAAAGAATATAATGAAAAAAATTTATGAGAGAAATTGAGATAAAACTTAGAGTTAATAATTTAGAAGAAATAGAGAAAAAACTTAAAGAAAGAGGTTGTATTGTCTCTGAACCAATAAGTCAGTATGATGTAAATTATTCTTTGAAAGGCAGTAGAAATGAATTTGAGTCGGCTCAAGAAGGGGACATTATCATTCGCCTTCGTCATCTCAAAGACACAACACAGTTAAATCTAAAACAACAAAGGTCAGGTGAAGGAGATAACCTGGAATACGAAACAGAAGTCAAAGACCCGGAAGCGATTCACAAAATGCTTGAGACTCTCGGCTGGTACCCTGCAATTGAAGTCAAAAAATTAAGGAGAAAATGCAAGTTAGGAGAATATGAAATTTGTCTTGATGAAGTAGAAAAACTAGGATCTTTTATGGAAATTGAAAAAATGACGGACGATAGTTCCAATCCAGAAAAAGTTAGGGAAGAACTTTTTAAAGAGGTTGAATTTTTAGGACTTTCCGAAAAAGATGAAGAAACAAGGGGTTATGATACCCAAATTTATCAACTTGGACCAGAGAAATAAAATTATCTAATAAAAAAATAATATATTTATATGAAATTTAAAGAACCAGATTCTCACATACATTTGATTGTTAGGGGACTTATTATGCAAGGAGAAAACATTATCCTTTGCCACCTTAAAGGCGCAAACTATTTTTTCTTGCCTGGCGGACACATTGAGGATGGAGAGTCGGCAGAAACAGCTCTTTTGAGAGAATTTCATGAAGAAATGGAAGGAAGTGAATATAAAATTTCTTCATTTATCGGCGCTTGTGAAAATCTTTTTCTCTTGAAAGAAGATATTTGGCAACATGAAATGAACATTATTCTAAAAGTTAACGTTCCAGAAAACATTGAGCTAAAATCAAAAGAAGACCACTTGGAATTTATTTCTGTCAAAAAAAGTGATTTCAAAAGCCAAATTGTTTTTCCAGAAAAAATAAAGGAAGGTATTGTTGAATGGTTTGAAAATGGAAAATCTTTTTTCAAAGAAATTGAAAAGTAAATAGATTATATATGACAGAACACATTAAAATCAAAAACGAAAATAACGAAACTATTAAGGCGGGTTGTGTTGTAGTAAATGAAAACAATGAAGTTTTGCTTGTGGGGGATAAGGAAGGGAAGATTTGGTCTTTTCCAAAAGGTCACCCAGAAAATGGAGAAACTCTAGAACAGGTGGCTCTAAGGGAAGTGAAAGAAGAAACGGGATATGAAGTTGAGATTGAGAAAAGATTGTCCGACCTTGCTTATACTCACAGCCAAACTGGCGAACTCATCAGGGTAGCGATGTTCAAAGCAAAACCAATAAGAGAATCGGGGAAAAATTTGGATGAAGAAGAAAAATACTTTCAATCTGCTTGGTTTCCCCTCGAAAAAGCCAAAGAAATTCTTTATTACAATTTAGCTTTTTTATTGGACGAATTAAAATAAAATAAAAATTTATGGAAGAACTTAAACCAATAGATGTATCACAAAACAATATGGAATCAGAGCCAAATGAAGTGGTTTTTGACTGTTCAATTAAAAGCGAAATAGAACGAGTAAAAAACACTTTATCAGATCTTAAATGGTACAAAGAAAACAAATATAATCTTGAATTTATTAAGCTTCCAAAATCAATACAACAAAAAGTAGAAAAGAGAGAAGATATAACAGATGAAGAAATTTCAAAAGCAGTTTACGAAGAATTTGAGGCCAATATAAATACAGAAAAGATAACCCAGATTGAACCGAAATGGAACGAAATAAAAGAAAAATTTTTTGAAAATCTAAAAACATTAGGATTACCTTTACAAGAAACATACACAGTCCATATGACTAAATACGGTAGTGGAGGAAGTTATCATAGACCTAATACTGTAAAATTAAATTTTGAAACTAGAATGGGAGTGCTGACCTTGGCCCACGAAATCGTGCACCTTACTATTGATTCTTTAATTCGAAAATATAATATAGAACAGTGGACCAAAGAGCGCATCGTTGACCTAACAATGAATAAGTTTTTTCCTGAAAAACAGGGATTGCAAAAAATGCAAATAGGGCAAGAAAATGCAGAGAAAATTGGGGAAATATTTGAATCTAATTTCCCAAACATAGAAAAAATCATAGAAGAAATATCTGAAATAAAATGAATCAACTCGACCAAACAATTGAAAAATTGAAATCAAATGATGAAGTAGATTCGGTTTTTTTGACTGGCTCACACAGCAACCAAGAGGCAAAGGCTTACAGCGATATAGATTTAGTGATAATCCTAAAAGAAAATAAAAATAAACTTTATTCTCTCTATCGCTGGATTGATGGGGTATTTGCAGATATTTTCTTTTTTGATTTGGTTGACCTGAAAAGAATTAGTGAGAGTAAAAAGATTGATTCAGATAATTTTGACGCCATCTTGCTCGATTGGATAAAGAAATCAAATATATATTTTGATAAATCAGGTATTCTAACTGAACTGAAATCAAAAGCCTCGGAAATTAATACCTCACAACCATCAGATAAATCTAAAAAGGGTTTCTGGCAAAGGATAAACCAAAATTATGTTGTAGACAAAAGATACTTTGATTCCGAAGATCCTCTCTATCATGAAGCCCTAGAAATAAAATTGCTTTACAGTATGGAACAGGTTATCTGTGCATATTTTGCTTTTCGAGATATCCCGTGGAGAGGGGAGAAGAACGCGATTTTGTATCTCAAAGATAATGCTCCTGATTTTTACAAATTATTCCAAAATTACACTTCTGCTACATCATTAACCGAAAGATTTGAAGCATACTCGCAAATGTTCGACTCTATTTGGACAAACGACTACAAAAAATGGACTGCCAACAACGAGACAATCCTCAAAAAAGATTTTTCTGTTGCCGACCCAAATGATTCTGTTTCGGATTATATAAAATCATTATTTTAATTTTATGATTATATTTATAAATGGCTCAATAAATGCGGGGAAAAGTACGGTTGCAAAGATACTAGTTAAAGGAATGCCGAATATGGCGCTTTTGGAAATTGATGCGTTGCGTGAAATGATTGAATGGATGCCGATAGACAAGGCTATCCCGATAAATCTTGAAAATGCATTATCTGTAATTAGAAATTTCGTTAAAAGGGAATTAAATGTAATCGTTCCTTATCCTCTTTCCCAGAAAAATTACGATTTTATGATGTCAGAATTAAAAGATCTAAATACAAAAATTCACGTTTTCACTTTGGCTCCAAAACTTGAAAAAACTTTAACCAATAGAGGAATGAGGGAACTAGATGAGCAAGAAAAAGAAAGAATAAAATATCATTATAATATCGGCATACCAAATCCAACATTTGGAGAAATAATAGACAATTCAGACCAAACTCCACAACAAACAGCAGATTATATTTTATCTAAAATACATGAACTACGATCTTGAACTAAATGACAGACCATTTAAAGCAATAAAAGCTGGAACAAAGAAAATAGAAACCAGAGTACCAACTAGTTGGGACAAGACACCTTATGCAGAATTAAAAGTGGGGGATACTATTACCTTTACTAATAACGTAACAAGCGAAGTAATAATGGTGGAAATTTTAGGGGTAAGACATTATCCAGACGTAAGAAGTTTGCTTGAAGCGGAGGGCACAAGAAACGCATTGTCTTCTGGGTTAAGAATTGATGAGGCTATCGAAAGATATAATACTGTTTTCCCAGAATATAAAGAAAATATTCCCAAATTTGGTATTTATGGAATTGAAGTAAAAGTGAAATGATTAATTACAAAGAAGCAAAAACTGAAGATTTAGAAGAAATAATGGAAGTAATAAATGATGTTGATTTAAAATCACAAGAAGAAAGCAGGGAGAAAATTATAGACAGAATATCAAAAGACCAGCTCTTGTGCGCGATTTCTGACAACAAAATCATTGGGTTTCTCGGCTGGGATACCAAATTTCAAGACAACCCAGAACATTGGTATTTGGAACAGATAACAATACACAAAGATTACAGGGGTAGGGGAGTCGGTCAAAATTTTGTTAAATATTTTTTGGATGTATGCCGTAATGAAAAAGTTAAGAAATTGTATGCCCATGTCCAGGAACATAACACCCAGTCGCTCAAAATGTTTTTGAATACAGGCGGAATAATTAATACAGAAGCAGACAAAAGTGTCCCCAATGAAATTACTATTGAATTTGAGAGTATTTTATTTATAAATCGCTATTAACTGCCTAATAATAAGTTCTTCAGGTTTCAGATAATAACCAATAAAATCAAACCAAACTTTCATGAAGTCTTCTCTCTCAATCTTTCGTTCACCCCCAATTTCCGGGTCTTGTAAATAGATATGTTCATCATCGAGACCGGTTACAACAGAATAATGCCCATCAGACACTTCCGAGTCATCGTAGTCTCGTCTACCCCTAGTAAACCAATCAACAATAACTGGTACGCCCCTTTTTAACCATTGTTCAATATCTTCAAAACTGCTCTCGTTTTTTATCTCAACTTTGAAACCGAGAACTCTTGCGGCGTCAGCGATATTTTTGTCATCGATACCAAGACCGGGTATAAGCTTTGTTAGTTGCGCCAACTCATTTTCGGTTTTATCAACATTATAGTAACCCATCACTATTTTTAGCGATGCAGGACCACACATATCAGCGTGGAGCGTTTCTTGAAACGGTTCGACGTTAAGAGATATTTTTTTCATTGTACATCAAGAGTACCGTCGTTCCATATCGATGTCAATTTTTTATTTATATCTAGGACATCAAGTTTATTCGGAGCAAAAATAACGAACGAGAAGTATGGTTCGTGGCTATTTACAGCAACAACAACTACACCTTTCTTTTTACCTTTTATCGGGAAAATTATTTCAGACATTTTATTTAACACTTCCTTTGCCAACAAAACCTTATCACCGTAACAGAATAAGTCTTTCGATAGAGCTACTGTTTTATTGGCCCAGTCCTTTCCAAACAGTTTTTTTGTCAAATCAAAAACGTGGGTTCCACCAGTTCTTCGAACATTTGTTTCAATAGGGTACAAAATCCCGTCTTTCGAGATGATAAAATCAATATCAAAAAAACCTCGATACCCGAGTCTCGAATATTGATTACCAATTATATTTCCGATTTTACTCATCTTTTCTATTGTATCTGCACGTAAACATTCTTTCCCCATCAAAATACCGAGGAAAGCCCCCGACGGATCCACAATCTGATCACACATATACGTAATCTCAGAACCCTTGTCGTCTATAAAGACCTCTAAGGATGGAGAGTTCTCATCACCATCTGAAGAATATATAAATTCTTCCACAACATAAGGACCAGTATCCCAAATAGCGTCTTTACTGAAAATTTTTCTAAGTTTCTTTCTTAAATCAGTCTCAGAAAAAATGACATTTTTGTGTATTATAAGTACTCCCCATCCTCCTTCACCAGAGTATGCTTTTACAACGCATGACTTATTTTGCTTGTAAAACCAAATAGCTGATTTAACAATTCCTGCTTTACTTTCTGATATAAACGATTTTGGTTTTGGGATTTCTTTCAGTTTATTCATTTCTAGTCTAAACCCAACCTTTGACCCTAGATAGCCTACGAGCCATTCGAGTTTATCTTTAGGTAATTGATCAACATGAAATTTTAAATTTTCTTTTTTAAGCACATTGATGAGATTTGCAAGTTTCTTTGTATAACAATAGGAAGACAAAATGATTCCTGGATTATTTTTGATTATTTTTTTTAATTTATCAAACAGCACACTATCTTTAATGATTGCATCAGATAAACTAATACCTATTTTCGATGGATACCAATTTTCTATATTTTTATATCCAATTGATTTAGCTTGAGACAATATTGGTTGTTCCACAGGAAATGGGGTTATAACAATTTTATTGTCTCCTTCCCAAAACAAGAATCTACTTGATAGAAAATGTTCTTTGTTTATTTTTACAGCTTTCTTGGACCTATCATTAATAGTATTGATGATAGATTCAAATGCTTCAGTGTCGTTAGCAATAACTATATTTTTAAATTTTTTGTTCATTTTTTTAATTATAAAAAAGAGGGATGATTTGGCTTGCACCAAGCCATCCCCCAAGTTTCTTAAATACCACACCTTTCTTTGGCGATAAGAATGATCTGCTCTATGAGATCATCGAACGAATACTCATCGAAACTAGCCATCATTGTAAGCGTGTTGTTGAGACCGTGGGTATTCGGTCCAATACCCGGATTGCAGTTAGCTTCAAGCAGGAAGATCCCCCCAGTCTCAGCCAATCGAAAATCCATTCTGGCGTAGTCTTGGCAATCCATTACCAAGAACGCGGTTCGAGTATACTCGAGAAAGAGTTGTGTCAGTTCGTTCGACAATTCTGCACGAACCATACCTTCTTTGCCCCCATCCCACTTGTATTCGTATGAGCGAAGTCTTCTGAGGACGGGGGTAGTTTCATCAAATACGAACTCGAGAGGAGGGAATACCTGGAGATTGGATCTGTTACCAATACATCCAACAGAAATCTCTCGGCCCTGAATGAACTCTTCCACAAGTGCTGGTTGGTGATAGAGACTGAAAATGTTCAGCACTCGTTCAACGAGGTGCTTCGGATTGGTGACCACACTATCGTAGGTGATACCGATACTAGCGCCCTCGTGCACGGGTTTAACTATAAGTGGGAACTGCAGGCCATCTACAACTATCTCCTGCTCGGGATAAAACACTTGACGGTGTGGGGTCGGAATCCCATGTGCACTCATAACCAGATTTGCTTTCGCTTTGTCATGAGTTACAACGAAGTTGTGTAAAGATGCTCCTGTAAATGGAATATCGAGGGCTTCGAGCAACGCTGGAATGAAGACCTCTTGTGAATTTGCACCACCGAAACCTTCTGCAAGATTGAGGACGATGTCGAAATGTCCTTTCAATCGGACAAGATCGTTCCATAGGCCAAGACTTGCTTCAAGAGTTATAACTTCGTATCCACGTTGTCGGAGAAGTTCCACAACAAGAGGGACTATGATTGTAATCTCTTGTTCACAAACAAGGTCCTCTTGTCGTCCCTTCTTTAGGACAGTGGCAAGGTTGTAAAGCACAAGAACTTTCATTAGTACTCCTTTCAGAGGTTAACCAGGTTGATGGTTGTGCCTTCGTAATCAGAACAGTTAGTGAGATCAACACCCTCCCAGAAACCTAGGGGGATATCAATTTTTCCTTTACCTGGCACATCGATGGCGTACCTAGGTATTGCTATACCTGACAGACGCTTACACAGTTCGGTGACAATTTCTCGTTCCTTTTCCAGTGGAACGATAAACCGTTCAAGACCGCCCACCTTATCACAATGAAAAAGATAGTGTGGGATTATACCTAGATGGTAGACAGCAATAAAGAGCTTTGCCAGCACTTCAACACTATCATTAATATCATTAAGGAAAACCGTCTGGGTCATGAGTATTGCACCGGTTCCTTGAATCAGTCTTATGGCTTCAACTGTCTCCACGGTAAGCTCATCGGGATGATTGAGATGGAGAAGAACAAAAACTGGTTGCGACTTGGTGACACTACAAATCTTTGACAGTAGATGCTTAACTGGCTCAGATTTGAAGCTAGAAGGTGAGTGCACTGGCAAACGTGTGCCGATTCTGATTACCTTGACGGACTCAATTTGGACAAGTCTGCCAATGATATCTTTCGTCACTTTTGGAGTGACGAAAGGGTCACCTCCGCTCAAGATTACATCGTCAACTTCTTTGTGTGAACTTATGTACTGCAACGCAGTTTCAATATCACGAGCCGACAAATCACCATCGGAACCACCAATTTGACGTGATCTTGTGCAAAATTGACAGTGAGCTGCACACCGGTAAGAAACTTTCCACAAAATCCTGTTTGAAAATTTGTGGATAATCCCTTTGACTGGGGAATACCTAGTTTCTTCTCCTAACGGATCAACGTTAACAAACTTTTCTTCTACGAGAAAATCCTGCCTTTTGAACTGAAGTCCGATCGGGATACTTCCTTGTCTAATCAGCCGTCTCAAATGTGGAGTGATTTTTTCCTCCAGTATAGTTAGATCAAACGTTCTCATATCGTCCAACCTTTCTGGGGTAATCACCCCTTGAATTGACAAAGATCTGGATCATTAACTCTGACAAAAGAGTAATATAGATGATGACCTTCGTCAAGCTTTCGTGGTAATGTATCATGATTTTTGCCAACACTATTTTATTACGTAATTATTGACTAATATCCAATATTAGTATATATTAGTCAATGCTCAATATAAAATTAATAGGATGGTATATAACGATTTTTTAGACAGTGTCGGTAATACTCCTTTGATAAAACTCAAACTTCAAGGTTTAGGTCATATAAATTTGTTTGCTAAGCTCGAAGGTTGTAATCCTACTGGTAGTGTAAAAGATAGAGCTGCCCAATTCATACTATCTAAAATACTAGAAACTGGAGAAATTGATAAGGAAACACTAATCATTGAATCTTCATCCGGTAATTTTGGCATATCCCTATCATCATATTGTAAAAAACTTGGTTTGAAGTTTTGTTGCATAATTGATAAGAATATATCACCTGCAAATGAAACGATGATTGATAACTTGAGTTATCAAGTTATCAAAATAACTGAATTAGATGAAAATGGTGGTTATTTATTAAACCGCATCAGAAAAGTGAAGAGACTTTTAGCAAAAACACCGAACGCGTATTGGGTAAATCAATATGGCAATCCTTACAATGCAATGGCATATTATAACACTCTAGGATCTGAAATTTGCAACGCCATCCCTAAGATAGATTATATATTTATTGGTGTTAGCTCTGGTGGAACAATAACCGGAGTATCTCAAAAAATAAAAGAGCTGTCACCAGAGACCAAAGTAATGGCGGTTGACACAGAAGGATCGGTAATTTTTGGCGGAAAACCTAAAAAAAGATACATACCAGGAATTGGCTCGAGTATGGTCCCCTGTATACTTAAAGATTCGAAGATCGATGAAATTGTGACAGTGTCGGAAAAAGCGGCGATAGAGGTCTGTCGCAGTTTTGTTAAAAATCACTCGTTATTTATCGGTGGATCATCAGGTTCAGTTATTGCTGCAATCTATTCATATTTTAAAGATAAAAAATTTGATGTACCACCGACAGTAGTAACAATTTTTGCCGATCAAGGTAGCAGATATCTATCGACAATTTACAATAAGGATTGGTGCAAAGAAAAATTTAATATATAAAAATATGATTTATTTAAACGAAAACGATATAAAAAATCTAGGTATAGACTGGTTTGTTTGTACCAAAACAATAGAGGAAGCAGTTAAATGTCTGGCCACATATGACACCGTTCAGCCAATTAAACCCTATCTTCGATTCAAAAACCTAAAAAATAGGATTATCGCAATGCCAGCATATGTTGGGGGCAGTTTTGACATAGCTGGCATCAAATGGATAGCCAGCTTCCCCGAAAATATCAGGAAAAATATTCCAAGGGCATCTAGCATTATTATATTAAATGACTCAGACACAGGAAAAGTTGTTTCTGTCATTAATACTGTGTTTTTGAGCGTGATCCGTACAGTTTCAGTAAGTGCTCTTGTTCTAAGGTATTTTCTATCATTGGGACAAAAAAACAAATTGACTGTTGGAATAATTGGATGGGGACCTATCGGTCAAAATCATTTCAAAATGTGCGAGGAGATTTTTGATAATCAAATATCAAAAATCGTCATATATGATATCAAGAATATTCAACAAAAAGATATTGAAACTCATAATAAAAAAATAAAAGTCGTTATTGCGAAAGATTGGAGGGAAGCCTACGAACAGTCCGATGTCGTGATTACTTGCACCGTGTCTGATAGATCATACATAGACAAGAAACCGAAACCTGGATCACTCTTGCTTAATGTATCGCTAAGAGATTACAAGATTGATATTTATAAATATGTAAAAGACTCAATAATTGTTGATGATTGGAACGAGGTCTGTAGAGAAAAGACCGATATTGAATTTTTCCACAAAGAATGTGGACTAAAAAAAGAGAACGTAAAGACAATTGTTGATGTGGTAGTTAATGGTTGTTTAGAATCATATGATCAAAATATTCCTATCATGTTTAATCCAATGGGTATGGGTATTTTTGATATTGCTATAGCAAAACATTACGTTGATCTGGCGCGAAAAAATAATGTCGGGTTATTTTTGGAATAATTTTCGATCGATATTCATCTATTGTTACTAATCCTATTAATTATTTAGTAATATAATTTATTATAATTGACCTTGTTTCTTCCAGCACTTTATCCACACAACCCACATTGGGGCCGCTTCGCAAAAGCATATCCAAAGCAAATTCCTAAACTTGAAAAATGTTCGGATTTTGGACTTTGTGATTACTAATTTTAAGAATACAAAATCTTAACCACCTTAATTAACTCTGGGAATTTATCAACGCTAAAATGGCCTTTGTTTTTAAATGTGTTGAAAGATGCATTTGGCAAGTTTGCCTTATAAATTTCAAAATCAGAAAATGGCACGACTTTATCGTCTGTGCTGTGGAAAAGATAAATCTTTTTGGCTTGGCCGGTTATCTTTTTAAAATTATCGTTAAATGCATAATCTTTACCGATATTGTATTTGTTACCTTCCCCTATATATGGAGCAGACACAATAACAAGCATTTTGATTTTTTTAGGGAACAAAGACTCGGATAAATACTTCACCAAAAACAAACCTCCCAAAGAGTGCCCAATCAAAGTAACATCATTTTTCAAAAATGGGACAAGCTTTTCAAACCAAATTTTCCATTCAGTATATTTTGCATTTTCTTTGTTGGGCATTTTGGGAGCAAATATTTCAAATTTGCTTTCCATTTTTGTCTCAAAATTATCTTTCCAGCTCTTTTTTGTCTTGAAATCCTCTTTAACAACCTTTCTTTTCTTCAAATAAGCTAAAAAGTCGTCCTTTTTATTCAAAACATTACCCCCATGAATAATCACAATTTGCTTTTTCATATCCGAAATATAGCATATTTTCTTTGAATTTATTGTATAATCTAGAAATATGAATTATAGAGTACTTGGTAAGACAGGCTTGAAGGTTTCGGAAATTGGTTATGGAACTTGGCAACTCGCAAATGATCCCGGCTCTTGGGTTGGGGCTGATCAAAATGAAAGCTTAAAAAGCTTAAGCAAGTTTGTAGAACTTGGTGGTAATTTCATAGATACGGCTTGGGTATATGGTTATTCTGAAAAATTCCCCGACAAACACCCCTCCGAAGAACTTATTGGCAAATTTCTGAACGAATCAGGAAAGAAAGACCAGATTATCGTTGCCACAAAAATTGTCCCCAAAAACTGGAAGTGGCCCGCATGGAAGGGTGTGCCGATATCCGAAGTTTTTCCCAACGATCACATTGAAAAGTGTGTAGAAGATTCTCTTAAAAGCCTCGGGCTGGATACACTGGACCTCGTGCAATTTCATGTATGGCAAGATGATTTTGCAAAAGAAGATGGATGGAAAGATACAATTCAAAAATTATCCAAATCTGGAAAAGTAAAATACTGGGGTATTTCTATAAATGATTACCAGCCAAGCAATTGTCTGGAAACTTTGGATACCGGACTTATTTCTACTATTCAATTTATTTTTAATATTTTCCACCAAAAACCCACAGAAAAACTTTTGCCGTACGCAAAAGAGAACAATATCGGACTAATCGCCAGAGTGCCTCTAGATGAAGGAGGTTTGGCTGGAAATTTCACTTCTGATACCCAATTTGAAGAAGGTGATTTGCGCAAATCTTATTTTGAAGGTGAAAGATTACCTGAACTTGTCAGACGAACAGATTCTCTCAAAAAGATCATGGCCGGTGAAACGGAAACATTGGCAGAATTATCTCTTCGTTATATTTTATCGTTTAATGAAATTTCATCAGTAATTCCCGGCATGAGAAAAATTAAAAATGTTGAAAAAAATACTTCATTTTCAGACAAGGGGAAATTATCACCAAAACTCATGGACGAACTGAGAAATCATTCTTGGGAGAGGAATTTTTATAGCGATGTTGACCCGTCTTTAGCCCCTAATTTTTTAGAAAATTAATATATGAACTGGTTTTTTATAGCTTTAGTCGCCCCACTTCTATACGCCATATCCAATCATACGGATAAATATCTCATTTCCAAATACATTCACGACAATAAAGTTGGGGCTCTTATTATCTTTTCGGCTCTTTTTGGAGTCTTTGCTTTACCTATCATTTTAATAATCAATCCTTTGGTACTAGGGGTATCATTGGGGCAGGGGATAATACTAATGATTATTGGAGTTTTAGTAGTACTTAGTATCCTTTGTTATTTATATGCTTTGCAATTTGATGAGGCTACTTTTGTAGTACCTTTCTACCAAATGATACCAATTTTTGGGTTTATTTTAGCTTATTTTATTTTGGGAGAAACTTTAACTAAAACACAAATAATTGCTTCACTTGCCATTCTGCTTGGTGCTTTAATTCTTTCTTTTGATATTCAAGACAAAAAAATCCGTTTTAAAAAGAAAGTTGTATTACTTATGTCTGTAGCCTCGTTCTTTTATGCAATGAGCGATGTTTTATTCAAATTTGTAGCTATTGAAAGAGGATTTTGGGTTTCTACTTTTTGGACTTTAGTTGGTAAAGTGCTCATAGGTATTATCTTCTTGATTTTTATTTCTTCTTACCGCAGTGAATTTTTTCTCCTAATTAAAGAAGCCAAAGGAAAGATTTTGGCATTGAATTCTATGAACGAAACGCTGACAATAGTAGCAGATATGACTGTACAATATGCCATCCTTTTGGCCCCAGTTGCTCTCGTTCTTATGGTTAATGGTTTCCAGCCATTGTTTGTTTTTGTCATTGGGCTTGGTTTAACCTTGTTTTTCCCTCATATAAGCCAGGAAAAGATACAAAAAAAGCATTTGATTCAAAAAATAGGTGCTATACTGATTATGCTTATAGGGAGTTGCTTTTTATAAATATAAATGGTATTATAGATTATACGATTAATATAAGTATTTAAAATCGAAAAATCACATGAAAAAACACGATTGTTCAGAATTTCTTTGCGAACATAAGAAAAAATGGGTAAACAACACACCTTGTTTTGTTATCAATAAAAACCAGCTATCCGACACTCTGGAAGATATAAAAAGACTACTCCCGGGTGAAATTTTATACTCTCTCAAAACAAACAATTATCCTTTTATTATTAAAACGGTTTCCTCCAAAAAATGCGGCTTTTTGCTTTCATCAATGGAAGAGGTTTATAAATTAGTTAACCATTATGGTATAGACCCAAAGAAAATACTCTTCCAATCTCCCAGTCTGACTGATAAACAATTCAAAAAAGTTAAACTGCTTGGGGTTCATAGATTTGTGATTGATTCTTGGAAACAGCTAGAGCTTATAACTTCTTCTCTTGGAGAATTCTCACAAAAACCTCAATTGCTAGTGCGTATCAATACCGGAGTAAAGGTAAATAACCCAGAACTTACTTATAGTTCCGACTCATTTCTCGGTTTCCCAATCAAAGAGGCGATGAAAGTTTTTGAACACTTAAGTAATTTAAGAAACCAAGATTTGATAACTTTGGGAGTTCACAACCACTTACTTTCCCAAAATACTTATAAGGGTTTATGGAAAAAGAATTTAAGCACTATCAGTAATTTCGTAAAAGAACTTAAAAAGAATAAAATAAAACT
>ERZ1292629.41-Hain-H43-01um-R1-41-length-120183-cov-9_pt1 | contig 120183 bp, 144 predicted proteins | sample MGYA00564399_ERZ1292629 | MGnify/ENA primary metagenome ERZ1292629 (study PRJEB36523, sample SAMEA6512636) | groundwater metagenome | collected 2019-01-08 | study: AquaDiva: Metagenomics assemblies of 32 groundwater samples | reverse complement strand
TCGACTGTTTTAAGTAAAGATACAACAGCCTCATCAAAACTCTTTTGTGTTTCAACAATATATGCAAAATCTTCTATTTTCATTTTTTACCTTCTTGTAATTGTTTAATTAACCATAAAATAAATAAAACTAAGGCTACTAGAATTAGTGTCATAAATAAAAACCCAAAAATCCACATACCTCCAAAACCATAACCCAAATTTCCCATCATGCCATAACCACCACCAATCATTCCGCCAAAACCAAACATTCCTAAAAGTAAGAATATAGCCACAGCAATTATTATCCCGATTAATAAATTATTATTATTTTTCATCTTTTGTTATTTCCTCCTTTTTGTTTTGATTTATTTATTAGTAATATTATCATTAAGACTAATGTAACGATAATGAGAATTAAGATTATATAAAAAAATATTTGGAATCCCAAAAAACTATTTTTATAAATATTATTGTTTTGAGGATTCTGATAATAATAGTTTCCCATCATTCCTCTCCCAGCCATCATGCCTCCACCCATCATTCCACCAACATTTTCATTACAATAAATCCTTCTAGCAAGATTAATATGAATTTGTTTTAGTGATTCAGAACCTTCTCTACCCATCATGCTATCCATGTATTCATGTGCTTCTCCCGGATGCATTTGCTCCATATAATAATCTCCAATTTCTTCAAGTTGTTCATTCGTTAAACTATCACAACTAATTTTAGAGTCTATTAATTGCTTAGCTTTTGTGAAATCGTGTTCTTCTTGAGCTACAACTAAAAAACTAAACAATACTATTAACAATAAACTTATTATTATTCTTTTCATTTTCTTTTCTCCATTACAATACCATAATGATATAGTTTTAAATTATATCTTTTTGGACTATTAAATCCAGAGTTTGTCGCCCAATTGATACATTGTTCAGGTTTAGGACGAATCTCCATTGGAGGTCCTCGTGGTGTAGCAGAATCATAATTCCAATGAATAATTCCAAGTTTGCCACCATTTCTTAAAATTCTATAAGCTTCTCTCAATAATTTTTCTGGTTCTTTAGCATGCAGAATATTGAATAACATTACATAATCCACACTTCCATTTTTTAGACCTGAACCACTTGACACAAAATCGCGAAGTATGGTTTCTACATTGTTTAATCTATTTTCTCTTACTTTTCTTTTTGTTTCTTCAACCATCTCTGGCTCAATATCAATTGCATATACCTTCCCCCCTACAATTTTTGCAACTGGGATAGTAAAAGTGCCATAACCACAACCAAAATCAACTACATCATTAGTTTCCCTGTCTAAATTTAAGGTTTTGAGAACTTTGCTGGGTTTGAAAAAGGTTTCCCAAATTTCTTCTGTAGGCATTCCGCTTTCTCTAATTTTCATTTTATAATAGCACCCTTAAAGATTTTATTGTTTTTTTCTAATCTTTCAATTAAAATTTCCATAATAATGTCAAATGCTTTTATTATTTTTGGGTTTGATAATTTATAATAAATATTTTTACCAGTTCTTTCTGAACTAACTATATCCTTTGATTTCATTATTGACAAGTGTTGGGATATATTTGATTGACTTAATTTTGACATTTTAATTAGCTCTGTTACAGACATTTCTTTATCCCTAAGAAGGTTAAGAATCTCTAATCGAATAGGGTTTGAAAATACCTTACACATTTCTGCATGGAGATTATATAACTCTTTCATAGAAATATTAGAATATTCTAATATTTAAATACTTTGTTTTAAGTTTTTTAATACTTTTTCCTACTTTTTTATAAAAATAAGAACTACTCTTCAAATCGCTATTTTAGCTGACGTTTACCTTACAACTACTAATTAGTAAAATTTATTAAACAACATTTTAATAGAATAATTAGGCGCTGGTAGTTCAGTGGCAGAATCACTGCCTTCCAAGCAGTTGACTCGGGTTCGAATCCCGACCGGCGCATACCTTGAACAACAATAAAAAATAAGGAAATGGAAAACGAAAAAACAGAAACGCGTATAGAGAAAAAAGAAAAATTTAACTTTGAAAAATTTCACGATAAATATTATAAGTTAATATTTTTAATTCCTATAGTTTTGCTTCTAATTTCTTTTGTATATGTAATCCAGGTTTATTCTTCAACAGGGGATTTCATATATAGAGATGTCTCTCTTTCAGGAGGGACTACTATCACATTAAAAGGAGATATAGACCAAGCCAAACTAGAGTTAGGATTAAAAGATAAATTTCCTGGAACTTCTTTTACCAAACTTACAGATCTAACTACAAGAAGGCTAATTGCATTAATAATTGAAAGTTCAGCAACTTCAGAACAATTAAAACCAGAAATAGAAAAAATTTTAGGCTATACTTTAAATGAAGATAATTCAAGTATAGAATTTACTGGATCATCACTAAGCGAGAATTTTTATAAACAATTGATAATTGCTTTAATAATTTCTTTTATTTTAATGTCTATAGTTATATTCCTTTTATTCAGGACTTTTATTCCTAGTTTGGCTGTTATCTTTGCTGTCTTCGCAGATATTATAATGCCTTTAGCTTTAATTGATTATTTTGGAATGAGAGTCTCTGCAGCAGGAATCGCAGCATTTTTAATGTTAGTTGGTTATAGTGTAGATACAGATATCCTTTTAACAACAAGAGTTTTAAAAACATCAGAAGGAAGTTTAAATCATAGAATTTATAGGTCATTTAAAACAGGAATATTGATGACTGCAACTGCTCTGACAGCAGTCTTACCAGCTTTCTTTTTAATAACTGCTCTCCCAGATTCTTTCAGGCAGATTTTTCTTATTTTAGGTTTAGGATTATTAGCGGACATACTTAATACATGGGTTACAAATGTTGGAATAATTAAATGGTATTGCGAGAAAAAAGGCATAAAATGAAAATTAAAAATTTTCAAATAATTAAACATTCAAGAAACATAGAGTCGTCTAAACGTGTTTGGTTAAAATGAAAATAAGTTTCAGGGTTTGGGTTTTAATTGTCGCATTATTGCTAGCAAGTTTAGCAGTTTCTCCCTGGAAGGCCCTTGAAAAAGGAGTTTTAATAACAAGTGTTGAAGCGAATTCAACTGCCTTTGAACAAGGATTAAAATCAGGACAAATAATTATTGCGATAGATGGAAATCCTATAAATAATATAGATGATTTTTCAAAATTAATTCAAGGAAAATTTCCTTCAACTGAAAAAATTAAAACAACAATAATTACAAAAGACAACGAATTTGTTTTATTTTCCAGCAATGCTCCTGAAATAACTGTTTCTTCTATTCCAAAATCTAAGATTAAAACGGGTTTAGATTTATCAGGAGGGTCAAAAGCATTAATCAAAGCAAAAGACAAACAATTAACTTCTGCAGAATTGAGTGATTTGATTTCAATAACAAGTAATAGGCTTAACACTTATGGAATTTCTGATGTCAAGGTAGTTCCGGTAAAAGATTTGTCCGGAAATAATTATATGTCTATAGAAATTGCAGGAGCCACTCCTAAAGATTTAGAAGATTTAATTTCAAAGCAAGGAAAATTTGAAGCTAAAATAGGAAATGAAACACTTTTCATAGGCGGAGAAAGAGATATTACTTCAGTATGCAGAAATGATGCAACTTGCGCCGGAATAAAAAGTTGCGATGAAACACAAGATGGAGCTTATTGTTCTTTTACATTTGTGATTTATTTAAGCGAACAAGCAGCGCAAAGGCATGCTGAAATAACAGCAGATTTACTATCTAATGTAACCTCTGGAGGAAAAAAATATCTCTCAAAACCTTTAGATCTTTATTTAGATGATATACTTGTAGACTCTCTTTTAATAAGCGAGGATTTGAAAGGAAGAAAAACAACTGAAATTCAAATTCAAGGTTCAGGAACAGGAGCAGACAAACAAGAAGCATATAAAGATGCTACAAATTCAATGCATAAACTCCAAATAATTTTAATTACAGGAAGCCTTCCTTATAAATTAGAAATTGTAAAACTAGACACCATTTCCCCCTCATTAGGAAAAGAATTTTTGAGAAATATAATAATTTTAGGTCTGCTAGTTTTTGCAATAATATCTATTGTTTTATTTATGAAATACAGGAAAATAAAAATAACTTTATCAGTAATTATGACTATGTTCTCAGAAGCATTCATTACCTTAGGAATCGCAGCCTTCATAAATTGGAATTTAGATGCTCCAAGTATTGCAGGAATAATTGCAGGAATGGGTACAGGAGTAAACGACCAGATAGTCATTATAGACGAATCTGTTTCAAATACAAATTTAGGGATTAAAGAAAGAATAAAAAGAGCATTTTTTATTATATTAGGAGCTTTCTTTACAATTATTGCTGCAATGCTGCCGTTGTTCTGGGCAGGAGCAGGAATGTTAAAAGGATTTGCATTAACAACAATAATTGGAGTGAGCGTTGGAATTTTAATTACAAGACCGGCATTCGCAGATATAATAAAAAAAATACAAGGATAAAATGCTTCCATTAAAACATATAGTTTTTGGGTTGGTATTTGCTCTTTCTTTATTTTTAATATTTCCAAAAATAGGTTTAATTGGTTTTATTATTATTTTTCTTTCAAGCGTATTTATAGATATAGATCACTATATATACACAGCAGTTACAAATAAGGATTGGAATTTAAAAAGAATCTATGACTGGCATATTCAAGCTCATAAGAAAATAATAGAAATGCCAAAAGGTGAGAGAGGAGAGTTTTTTGTTGTATTTGCATTTTTGCACGGATTTGAAATAATATTTATTTTATTTATATTGGAATTTTTCGTAAATAAAATATTTTTATTTGTTGTAACAGGATTTTTATTTCATCTAACTTTAGATTTTTACCATCAAAAAACAATAATGAATAGGGTAGACAAAATTTCTATTATCTACGATTCTTTAAAATCCAAGAAATTAAAAAAAATAACCTAAAATTAAATATACCAAAGGACATTGATACAGCAAAATTTGTATTTGCGCAAACTCCCTGTTTTAACTCGTGAGTAAGCAAATCAAATTTTGGGGTGCTCAAGAACCAGACACACCATACACTTTAGTGTATGGTTCTTGACAATTGGCCATTTATATCTTTGGTATCAGGGAAAAGAGATAGGTTTTTAGCAAATTATTTATGTCTTTTACTATAACTATTTTATAAGCTATAAATCTTATTAAAGGAGCTATTTTTGTTTTTTTGATGATAGTTTCCATAGTTATCCCTATATATAATGAAGCTCAAAACATCTCTATTCTATATTCTGAATTGAAACTCGTTCTTAATAATCTTTTATCCTCCAAAAAAATAAAAGGGTATGAGATTATTTTTGTGAACGATGGGTCTAAAGATAAGAGTGAAGAAATATTAGATTTCATAACAAAAAGAGACAAACAAATTAAAGCGATATATCTTAGAAAGAATTTTGGGCAAACTCCTGCTCTTAAAGCAGGTTTTGATAATTGTAAGGGAGATGTGATAGTTACTATGGATGGTGATTTACAAAACGACCCCAAGGACATTCCAAGACTTTTAGAAAAATTAAATCAAGGATATGATGTAATTTCTGGCTGGAGAAAAAATCGTAAGGATAAATTTACTAAAAGAATTTTTTCTAGGATGATGAATAATTTACGTAGGAGAATAATTAGGGATTCTTTAAACGATTACGGGTGTTCTTTAAAGATCTATAGAAAAGAGTGCATTCAGGATTTAGAACTTTTTGGAGAATTACATAGGTATATTACTGCTTACTTATATATTAAAGGATATAAAATTGGAGAAATTCCAGTGAACCATCGCCAAAGGAGGTTTGGAAAAACTAAATATGGTTTTGGCAGGGGGTTAAACGGAATTTTGGATTTATTTTATCTAAAATTTTGGGCAAGTTATTCAAATAAGCCCCTTCATTTTTTTGGTAGACTTGGCATATATCAATGGGTTATAGCATTTCTAATAGTTATAGAACAAATTATTAAAGCAAATATAGTTGGTTCTTTAGAATTAGGCCCCTTATTAGCTTTATCAGCATTTTTATCTATATCTGGGTTATTATTTATTGTTTTTGGATTTTTATCTGAGATAACTATAAGGAATTATTTCTCAAATAAATCCATATACAGCATAAAAAGGATAGTTTAAAATGGAAATAAAAAATTCTTTTAAAATAGATTCTCATGTCCATATATATACGAGTTATTTAGATAAGAGATGGGAGCCAGGACCAAGAGATTTAGAAACATTTACAAAGGAGTTTTCAAAAAGAGGATTAAATGCTTCTACTCTAACTAATTTTAATGATGAGAGATATGAATTATTTATAGAGACTGCAAAAAATCTTCCTAAGGGATGGGATTTTAAAGAATATAAAAGAGGAGCCATTGTTACAATGCCAGATAAAACAGATCCTAATGGAAATAAATTTTATTGGTTTAAGTCTCAAGAAATTCCTACTGAAAAAGGACACGTATTATTTTTAGGAACTCTAAAAGGAAAACATATAAAACCATTTAAATCTTTAGAGGAAACTCTAAAAAAAGCAGATCCTTTAAATACTATTGTTGCAGATCATGCTGAAGCAGTCCTAAGTGGTATAAATCCATTGGGAATTGGTATAAAAAATTTATTGCGATATAAAAAGTATTTCCATGCAGCAGAATGGAACTCCTCTTGCTGGTTTCTTTTTCCAGAATCTAATAAAAGAATAGAAAAACTATGTAAAGAAGAAAATATACCCTTAATAGCAAATTCAGACAGTTATGGTTTTACTTTACCTTTAATCGGAGGTTTTCCATTTTATGGTGTAGGAAATACTTTCACAGAATTTGAGAAAGGAGAATTGGATTTAACAGAAATTGACCACTTCTTATATTCCTTAAATAAAAATATAATCTCAAATAATTTTAATATTCAAACAAGCAGAGCAAATATTCCATCAATGATCGAGCATGCTATTTTAGCTATTAGTTATTCTCGATTAAAAAGATTGGGGTTTAATATAAAACATCATTGTGATAAAAAATAATATGTGCGGCATAATCGGTTTTAATTGGGAAGATAATTCTTTGTTAAATAAAGTTTTAAAAGAGATAAGCCATAGAGGGCCAGATGATTCTGGGAAATTTACAGATAAAAATATTTCTTTAGGTTTTAGAAGGCTGTCTATAATAGATCTTTCAAAAGACGGAAAACAGCCAATGTCTAATGAAGATGGAACAATCTGGATAATATTTAATGGGGAAATATACAATTTTAAAGAGCTTAGAAAGGAACTTGAGACAAAAGGCCACAAATTCAAATCCAATACAGATACAGAAACTATAATTCATCTTTATGAAGAATCTAGCTCTCTTGAAGAGTGTTTAAAAAAACTTAACGGAATGTTTGCATTTTGCATTTATGATTCTAAGAAGAAAGTTTTATTTTTGGCAAGAGACAGGGCAGGAGTAAAACCATTATATTATTATTCAAATAATAAAAAATTTATCTTTTGCTCAGAAATAAAAGGCATATTAAAAGATGAAGAGATAAAGAGAGAAGTTAATTTAAATTCTGTCTATTCTTTTTTGACATTTAGGGAGAATATTGAAGAAGAAACCTGTTTTAAAGGAATTAAAAAGCTAATTCCTGGAAATTATCTTACTTATAATTTAGTAGCCAAAAAAATATCCAAAAAAACAAAATATTGGGATATAAACTTTAAAAAAGAATACCACAGCGAGGGGTATTTTATAAAAGCATTTAGAAATTTAATTAACGATTCTATAAAAAAAAGATTAATGTCAGATGTTCCATTTGGAGCCTATTTATCAGGAGGAGTGGATTCTGGAACAGTTGTTTCAATTATGAAAAAATTCTGCTCAAAACCTATAGAAACATTTTCAGTAGGATTTGAAGAAAAAGGATATAATGAAACAGATGAATCCAGGTTTCTTGCAGAAAATCTGAACACAAATCACCACGAGCTAATAATTGGAGAAAATTCAATATTTCATCTCCCTAAAATAATTTATCATCTAGATGAGCCAATGTCTGACCCTACATCAATACCTATTTTTTTATTATCAAAATATACAAAGAAATACTGTACAGTTATTTTAACAGGAGAAGGGGCAGATGAAGTTTTTGCAGGATATCATCAATATAAATTTATGAAGATCCATAAAAATTTTATAAGACCACTGCCATTAAATTCTAGAAAGGTATTAAGCCAAGCAGTAAAACTAACCCATCCAAAAATTTTAAATAGTTTTTTTAGATTTTCTTCTGAGTTAGGGGAAAAAGGAATTGAAAGATTTGATAATTTTTTATCAACTAATTCTTATTCTAAACAATATTTAAATCAAGTTTCAATATTCAATGAAGAAGAGAAAAAAGAGCTAATGAAAAAAAATTATCCAGGAAATTATTATGATAAATACAAAAATAATTTCAATAAAAATCATCTCCTAGACAGTTGCTTAAAATTTGATTTTAAAGGGAATATGGTAGATGATTTATTAATGAAGCTAGATAAGAATACAATGGCATTTTCTATAGAGGGGAGAGTTCCATTTTTAGATTATAGGATTATAGAACTTGCGTTTAAAACACCTGAAAATTTAAAACTAACCCCCTTAAATAAAGATAAATATATTCTAAGAAAAGCAGTAAAGGATCTTCTTCCTAAACAAACTTATACAAGGAAGAAAAAACATTTTTTTGTGCCAATAAATAAATGGTTTAGAAATGAACTCCTACAGATTAAAGAAGATTTGCTTTCAGAGAATTATATCAAAAAACAAGGAATATTTAATTACAAATATATTGATAAGGTAAACAAGAATTTTGATAATTCAAGACTATTTTATGCAAGACAGCTTTGGTCTCTTATAACTTTTCAAATTTGGTATAAAAAGTTTATAGAAAATGAAAAAATTAAAATATAATTCAGGATCTCAGGAGAGATTCGGCTATGAATGGAATAAATTTAATAAAATAATTCCCAAATATGAAATTCAGTTTCTGAAATGGGTATATCCATTAAAAAAAGAGGATTTTAAAGGCAAAAGAATTATAGATGCTGGTTGCGGTACAGGAAGGAATTCTTATTGGCCATTGATTTATGGTGCTAAAGGAGTTTTTGCATTTGATTACGATAAAAGAACAGTCAGTATAGCAAAAAGAAATCTTTCAAAATTTAAAAATGCGCATGTAGAGTTTAAATCAATATACGATTTAAAAGAAAAAAATAAATTTGATATAGCATTTTCTATAGGAGTTATACATCACTTAGAAGATCCAGATTTAGCAATTAGGAATTTAATATTCTCTGTTAAAAAAGGAGGAATTGTTCTTATTTGGGTTTATGGATATGAAGGAAATGAGTGGATAGTTAAATACATTAATCCTATTAGAAAAATTACATCTAAGACAAATCCATCCTTAATTAATATTTTTTCATATGTTTTTTCAATTCCTCTATATTTTTATATAAAAATTTTTAATCAAAAATCTCCTTATCTAAAACAAATATCGACTTTCAAATTTTGGCATATACACAGCATAGTTTTTGACCAACTAATACCAAGAATAGCAAATTATTGGAAAAAAGAAGAAGCATTAAATTTCTTTAAAGATAAAAATGTCTATAACATTAATATATATAATGTAAATAAAAATTCTTGGACAGTAATATGCAATAAAAAATGAAATTGGATAATAGGGCTATATTAATAATAGCAATTACAGTTATTTTTTTAATAACAATTCTAACAAAATATTATGGAGATGCTGATATAGGGGATTATGCCGATGTGGCCAAGTTTTTTGCTGGGGAATATAATGCAAAAATCCGATCGTCTCATTCTTATTTTTATGGGTTTATTTCCTCGCCATTTGTAAAACTTACTGGTAATTTTTCAGGTATGAAAATAATGACTCTTATTTGGCTGATTTTATTAATTCTAAGTATATACTATATTTCTGGAAAAGATAGAAAAACTCTTTTACTCACAATTACTGCCCCAATCTTCTGGTATATGGCCCCTATAATAAACCCTATCCAGATAGCAAGCCTATTTTTTCTTTGGGGGTATTATTTTTTAGAGAGACATAACGAGCAAGAAAAAATAAAACATCTTTTTTATTCAGGAATATTTTTTGGATTAGCATGGGTTTTTTGGGATACAGTATTGCATTTTGGAATTTTATTATTTTTATGTTTTTTTTGGAATAAAAAGGCCTACCATTCTTTCTTATTTATTATAGCCATATTAATAGGATTGGCTCCAAGGCTAATTTTAGATCAATTATTATTTAATTTTCCATTTTATACTATTTTGAAAAGTTTCATTGGAGGAATTGTTAATTCTCTATGGTCTGGAGTAATTGGAAGCGGCCATACTCCAAAAACATTTGTAAATGTTTTTTGTGTGTTGATTATAATCCCCCTTTATTCATGGACATTATTAACTAAAGAGAATTTTAATAAAGATAAATTTTTCCTGTTTTTTCTTCTTCTTTCTTTATTATTGATATTATCAAACCCCCAAATAAGATACACGCTTATAATAACCCCGATTATTCTTTTAAAAATAGGGAAGTTAATTAATGAAGCACAATTAAAAAAATACCTATATTTTTCAGTTATTTTGTCCATATTAATAATTATTCCTTATCTAATTCAAATAAAATACTCTATGAACAACTCCGAATTTAATTCAATCTTGGAAGATATAAATGGAACAAGCATAATCAGTATAGGGCAATCAGAGATAATTCAAGGGGATTTAGACGCCATCTCTAGAGATTTCCCTAACGAAACATTTTTAGTTGGTCCTTTTCCAGATGATTATGCTATATTGGCAAGATTATATTCTGGAAATAATATAAAAGAATTTGTAAGTATGCAGGATTATAAATTATACCTAAAAAATGAAACAATCCTTTTTAAAAAAGAATTTCGCCCAATATCTAATATTAATGATAGAAGAGAAATATGGATTATAGGGGGAATATCTGCAAAAATGGAAGAATTTGAATTTAGTAATATTACTAAGGGCATAGGAATTAATAGCATAATAAATTTAAATAATTCAGAATTTATAAAAAAATATAATGTTCTTTATATATCTAAAATCAATAAGGCTTAAATACGCTATTATTTAATTCCTATATAATGATAAAGGATAAAGAAGAGATTGATAAAAATTTAAAATTGATAGCAAAATCTTCCTTCGTTATCCTTTTTGGATTGGTGTTTTCTAAAATTTTGACATATACCTATAGAGTAATTATTGCTAGGAATTTTGGTCCAGAGATATATGGCTTATTTTCTATATCTACAATGCTTTTTGGATGGTTTGTTCTTTTTGCATCTTTTGGGTTTTCTGAAGGACTCTTAAGATATATTCCATGGTATATAGGTAAAAGAGATTATAAAAAGATTAATTTTATATTTAAAACAAGTATTTTAATATCTATAGTATCTGGAATTCTCTCGGGAATATTATTGTTTTTTTTAGCAGAATACATCTCTATTTCTTTTTTTCATAATAAAGAGTTAATTATTTTTTTGAAGGTATTTTCTTTTTTAATTCCATTTTTTTTATTGAATAGCCTTTTTCTGTCTGTTTTACAATCATTTGGAAAAATTAATTGGTATTCATTTATAGTAAATATTTTTCAGAATATTATAAAGGTTTTTGCAATAATTTTGCTTGTTATTATAAGTTTTAAAACAAATGCCATCATTATCTCATATCTTTTATCAATAGTTTTTATGTTCTTTTTATCATACTATGTATGTAGGTCATCTATCCCTGGTTTATTTGAAAGGATAGATATAACTACATCAGAAAAGAAGAAATCTTTCTTGGACTTTTTTTCATATTCATGGCCATTATTATTTTCGGTAGCAATGGCAGAGATATTCTTTTGGATAGATTCGTTACTTATAGGGTATTTTAATGGAGTAGTAGACGTAGGATTGTATAATGTTGCAGTCCCAATAGTTTTATTTTTAATGATAACGCCGGAAATATTTTTAAAGTTATTTTTTCCTATAATCACCCGGGAATTTTCTAATAACAAAAAAGAAGTAGTTAAGCAATTAAGCCAACAAGTTGGGAAATGGATATTTCTTCTAAATCTACCACTATTTTTAATTATGTTTATTTTCCCAGGAATTATGATAAACATTCTTTTTGGGTCACAATATTTAAGTGCATTTAATGCTTTGAGAATTTTATCTATAGGGGGGTTTATTTCAAGTTTAACTTGGATAAGCTATAGCCTTTTATCTATGGCAGGAAAATCTAAAGCAATATTCTGGAATATCCTAATAGCATCAGGAATTAATATTTTACTGGGCATATTCTTTATTCCAAAATACGGGATAAATGGGGCAGCATTATCCACCACTCTTTCTAAATTTATTCTTGCAATAATCTTATTTTCAAAAGTAAAAAAAGAACTCAATATATTTCCATTTAGAAAAAAGATAATTCAAATATTATTATTATCTTTAGTTCCAACAACGATTGTGCTTTATTTAAGGTCAATTTTTAAGATAAATTTTATAACTTTAATTTTGGTTGGAATTCTTTTTATTCTAATTTATCTCTTACTAATATTCCTTACAAATGCTTTAGATAAGAATGACTTTATGGTGCTAAAGAGCATAAAGAACAAGTTATTGCCTCAAATAAAAATAAAGAAGCTATTTGAGCCTCTCTTTTAACCCATCATAATTATATTTAAAAAATCACCCCTTTTGAAAATAAAATGAAATTAAATGATATGAATAGGAAGATTTACTCTTTAATGCCAGAGGTTATAAAAAAGATGGTAAAAGACATATATTACGATTACATTTTGCATTCTATATATTCATTGATGTATTTTATTAGATATGGATTTTTTGATTTCTTTGATGCGATTGCTATTGAGACTACGACTTATTGTAATCTTAGGTGCGAAAATTGTCCAAATAGTAAATACACCCGGGGGTTAAAAGGAAACACTAAATTGATGGATACAAACCTGTTTAATAAAATAATAAATGAGCTTGCAGAAATAAATTATCGTGGGACTATATTATTGCATTTTTATGGGGAACCGCTTACAGATAAAAGGATACCCTATTTTGTCCAGTATATAAAAAAGAAGCTGCCAAAATCATTTATACAGATAAATACCAATGGATTTCTCTTGACTTTGCCTTTATATAAAGAATTGCTTAAATCAGGGCTGGATAGATTTTTCATTACTCAATATACTTCTGTAAAACCAAAAAATATAGATAAAATTATCTCTTATCTAAAAGATAAGCCAAAAAAAGATAATCTTATCAACTACAGGGTTCTTGGTAAAGATATAGGGCTATCAAATAGAGGAGGGGAAATAAAAGTAGATAAATGTGTAGATTTTGAAAGGCCAATATGCCTCTATCCAACTACTGCAATACATATAGATTATTTTGGAAATCTAGTTTTATGCTGCAATGATTATCACAGCTCAGTAATTTTTGGAAATATTAAAAATGAAAAACTTTTAAATATATGGGATAAACCTTCTTATAAAAAACTGCGAAAAGAATTAAGGAAAAAAAATTTTTATTTGTCTATATGTAAAAAGTGTGTGGGTAGAAAATGAAAAAACAAGTAGTATTTTATTCAAGTGTTGCTCCGTATGTAATGATTTATAAAATTTCAAAAGAATTTAAAAAAAATGGTTATGAAACGATTTTATGCACTATGTCTGAAAAAGATAAGTTTGATTTTAATTTTTATAAAGATGCCTTTGATAAGATTTTATGTTCAAATTTTCAATTTTATAAGCCTAATTTGATAAAGACCCCTATTTATATATTGAAAAGAGGATTTAGTTTAATTAGATTTATATTTCTTATGAAGCTTTTAAAGCCTTATGTTTGGTTTGGAATAGGAAGAACAAACTGGCAAATTAAGTTTACCCATAAGTATCTTTTTAAAAAATATCCATTTATCTATTTCCCTTACGATATCCAATCCCATCTTACCACAAGAAAAGAAGCAATAGAAAAAGGAATGCGTTTATTTGAGATAGAATCAGAAAAGTATTGTTTTGAAAAAGCAGATGGAATTATGCATAAAGGAGACCCTAAAGAACTAAACTCCTTAGATGGCAGAATTTTTGATAAAGTAATTCTTCCTAAAAATATAATAAATTTTTACCCATATTGTTCGAAAGATTTTATGGTCCGATTTAATAAAACTAAATTATCGGATAAAGATAAGGAAATACATCTAGTTTATATTGGGGGTATTACTCATGGAGAAGTATCTATGGAAATAGTTTCAAATTTAATAAGAGAGATATTAAGACAAAAAATCCATATTCATTTGTACTGCAAAACACAGCATCTTTCCAGAGAAGAGTCGTATATGGGAGCTATATCAAGTCTAAATTCTTTCTTAGGAAATAAATATTTTCATTTGCATAATTCTTTAGGGCCAAAAGAGATTATTTCAGAAATTTCAAAATATGATTTTGGTCTATGGTTTCATGATTTACATAAAGACAAGCATAGTTTAGATTTAAAATTTTCCACTGGGAATAAGCTTTCTAGTTATTTAGAAGCAGGAATTCCTTTTATTTATGAAAAGAGATTAAAATTTATAGACAAAATAATGAAATTCCATGGGCTTAATATAGAGTATAATTCAAAGAGTATAAAAAATATTAGGAAAAAGTTAAATAGCTTGAATTATAAAAAGTTAATTTCAAATGTAAGCAATATGAGAGACAATTTTTGCATGGAAAAAAATTTTCCAAGGCTTGAAAAATTTGTAAAGAAGATCGTTTCACTTAAAAAATAGAGCAGAATTTGTTTATTTCCGATGTATGACTGAATATAAAAATATTTAAATGCAGAATTCACTCCTAATTAAAATGAAGATAATCTTAAGCACTTTACCAAAAGAAGGAGGAGCAATACAATGGTTTTCCCCGAAATATTATTTACCTGATACTTCAGCATATGCGCCGCTTGGTTTGTTGTCTTTGGCTACAAATATTCCCCAGGGAAACGAGGTAAAAATATTAGACCCTCATAGTCATAATTGGAGTATTGACAGAACTATGCAGGAAATTGAAAAAGAAAAGCCAGATATTTTAGGGTTATCTGTAGTAACCTCAAAGGCTTATCAAATGACACAAATTTTGAAAAATACTTCTGCCCTCTACAAGGTTGTTGGTGGCCCCCATGTTACCCATAATTATAATCATATTTTAAGCCAGGGCGCAGATGCAGTTTTTTTAGGCCAATTAGCAGACCTAGAATTTTCTGAAGCAATTCAAGTAAGGCCAAGAGGGGTTATTGAATGCAATACTCAGATAAATCAAATTAAATTTCCTGATAGGAGCTTCATAGACCAGGAATTTTATTATTCGACAGGCAATCTTTTTAAGTCAAATAAACGAATGTCTATGTTTTCTGGAGTTGGATGTCCAAACCATTGTAATTTTTGCGATGTTCAAACAAAAAAAATCCATAGAAAAGATACTAAAGCCGTATTGGATGAGATGATATATTTGCAATCTATTGGAGCAGGGAGCGTGCATGTTTATGAAGATAATTTTAATACAGATAAAAGATATTTAGAAAAATTATGTAAAGAGATGGACAAAAGAGAGTTTAGTTTAGAATGGAGCGGAAGAGGTCAGGCTAAAATGGATTTAGGTACTGCAAAAATGCTTTCAGATAGAAAATTTAAAAGAATCCATGTTGGAATAGAAGCACTATCAGACGAAACTTTAAGGTTTTTTGGAAAAAAACAAGATGTGAATCAAGTTCAAGAATTCTGCGATATTATGAATAAAAATTCTATAGATATTGTAGGTTTTTTTATAATTGGCACGCCAACAGAGACAGAAGAAGATAGAAAAACTCTATCAAAAAAAGTAAAAGAGTTAGGAATAAAATACCCTCTTTTTAGCATTTTGCAACCCCTGCCAAACACACAATATTATAAGGATTTGCTAAACCAAGGAGTTTATCAAAGAGATTTTTGGGGGGATTATATAAAAAATCCAACTAAAGATTTTATGATTCCTTTCCCATATGGAGAAGATAAATGGAAGAGGGATGCTAAATTTATTGAAGAATTAATAGACGATTTTAAAAATAATCCTCAGGACGATTTTTAAGCTGGAAACAAAAATACCGCCTCTAATAGAGATATAGCTATAGTGAAAGTCGTAAATAATTGACCGAAATTGTATGACTTTCCCTCAATAGTCAAGGCGCAAACGGATAAATTTCAGCGTCCTTGACTATAATTCAATTAATTAAATTACCACAATAATTCTTTTAAATAAACATAATTAACATATTTAATGAAAAAAGTTCTGATAATTAAAACAGGTTATTCTGAGATTCTTGAAGGGAGAAATAACTCAAGAAAATTGAGTCTCGGGGATGTTTTAAGAACAACCCCTATTTTACATTTATATAAGGAAGAAAATATAACCTGGGTTACTGATATAGACGCATTTCCACTGTTAAAGGGAAATCCGCTTATCTATAAACTATTGCCATACGACTTCACAACAGCATTACAGTTAGAAGCTGAAGAATTTGATACATTGATTAATTTAGAAAAAATTCCAGGAATTTGTGCACTGTCTGACAAAATTAGGGCTAGAAGAAACAGGTATGGTTTTACTTTTAATAGCCAAACTGGGGAGGCAGAGGCTTATGATAAGGCGTATGAAGTGCTTGCAGTTAGTTCAGATAAAAAAACAAAGAGAGAAAACAAAAGAACATCCCAAGAATTATTATTTGAAATGCTAGGGTATAAATGGAATAAAGAAGAATATTCTTTAAGTTATAAACCAAGAACACAGATATTATATGACGTGGCTTTAAACACCAATGTAGGCCAGAAATGGCCAACTAAGTCCTGGCCTAATGAAAACTGGGACAAACTTGAAAAATTTTTAATTAACGATGGAATTAGAGTTACAAGGCAAGATAAACAAGATTCAAAGGTGTTAAAAGACCTTTATTTGTATATGGATTGGATAAATTCCTCTAAAGTTATAGTTACTAATGATAGTCTTGGTCTTCATTTAGGTATTGCAATGAAAAAAAGGGTTTTAGGCCTTTTTGGACCAACACCAAGTTCTGAGGTTTATTTTTATGGAAGAGGGAATTCAATCCTTCCAGAAGGAAAATTTGATTGCATCTCATGTTTCAGTTCAGAATGCACTAATGATATTTATTGTATGTCTCAAATACATTCAGAAAAAGTATATGCTGAAATAAAAAAACAATTAACTAAAAATGACTGAAATATCTGTAGATAATCATAAACTAATGTATCATCCAGAAAGAGTTTCTGAATGGAAAACAGAAGGGGATTGTTATCCAATTTATATGGAGGTAGGCCCAACAAATAAATGCAATCATGATTGTGTTTATTGTGCGTTGGATTGGGTTAAAAACGGAATAGAAAATATAGACAAATCTATACTAATAAATTCTTTAGAGGAAATGGCTTCTGTAGGAGTAAAATCAATAATGTTCGCTGGAGAAGGAGAACCCCTTTTACATAAAAATATTGGAGATTTTGTTCAAGCATCTAAATCTTACGGGATTGACACATCAATAACTACAAACGGCATTCCTTTAACTCAAGATAAAATTGAAAGAATCCTACCTTATCTTTCTTGGATAAGGTTCAGTATAGATTCTGGAAGTCCGGAAAATTATGCTCTTGTGCACGGGACAAATATAAATGATTTTGATAAGCTGATGACAAATATTCAAAATGCGGTAGACTATAAAAGAGCACATAGTCTTTCGCTTACAATTGGAACACAATTTTTAATGATTCCGCAAAATGTCGAAGAAGCAGTAAAATTAGCATCAAGGCTAAAACAAATTGGAGTAGACAATCTCCAGATAAAACCATATTCCCACCATCCTAAAAGTTCAATAAATTTAGCTGTCAAATATATAGGCTATAAAGATTTAGAATCTCAACTTTCTGAGTTTAATTCAGAAGATTTTAATGTTTTTTTTCGCAGCGCAACAGCAAAGAGAATATGTGAGGGGGCTAATTACAACCAATGCTATGGTATTTCTTTTATAGCGTTATTAGATTCAAAAGGAAATGTTCTGCCTTGTAATATTTTTTATGGAAATAATGATATGACTTACGGAAATATTTACAAAGAATCTTTTAAAAGTATATGGAATAGTGAAAAAAGAAAACAAGTATTGAGTAAGCTACATGACGAAGGAATAACAAATTGCCGAAATGGATGCAGGTTAGACGTAATTAATCATTATCTCCATAGATTAAAAAATCCAGAATCTCATGATAATTTTATATAATTATCCTCAATAATCCTTATAAACCCATTATAACCCGCATTTATATGGAAAAGAGCGTTGCATTAGACTTAATTAATTTTGAAAAGGCAATTGCCTCTCTTTGGGACCAAGGAAAAATACCATATCCTGTTCATTTATCTGGAGGAAATGAGGATATACTGATTAAAATTTTTAAAGAAATTAATCCTGAAGACTATATCTTCTCTACTCATCGTTCTCATTTTCACTACTTGCTTAAAGGAGGATCTCCAGAGAAATTAGAAAAAATGATATTAGAAGGAAAAAGCATGCATATTTTCGATAAAGAAATAAATTTTCTTTCAAGCTCTATTGTTGCTGGAAATGCTGGAATAGCTGCAGGAGTAGCATATGCTTTAAAGCGAAATGATAAGACAAACCATGTGTGGTGCTTTTTAGGAGATGGGGCAGAAGAAGAAGGGCATTTTTATGAAGCAGTAAGATATGTAGATGGGCAAAAGCTTCCATGTACTTTTATAATAGAGGATAATGGTTTTTCTGTAGAGACTCCAAAAAATGCAAGATATGGAGACTGCGATTTTATCTGGCCATCCTGTGTAAAAAGATATACTTTTAAAAGAACATATCCTCATGTTGGGACAGGGAAATTTGTTGATTTTTCAGGAGAGAAAGCAGGAGGGAGTAGTTTTTAGAATGAATTATAGAGATGCGATTAAATCTTCAATGGAAATGTTATCTCAAGAAGACAAAAGCATCTTCTTAGGATATAATGTGGCTTTTGGTTCAAAAGGCTATGGCACTTTTAATAATATTTCAAGCAAAAAACTTTTAGAGACTCCTTTAGCAGAAAATTTAATGATGGGTTTAGGAATTGGAATGGCCTTAGAAGGATATAAGCCCCTGATTTTTTTCGAGAGGCATGATTTTATACTAAATGCTTTAGATTCAATAGTAAATCATGCAGATAAACTAAATAAATTATCTAACGGGCAATATAATCTGTCTTTAATAATTAGGGCAACTATAGGGGCATCAAAGCCCCTTAACCCTGGACCACAACATACACAAGATTTTACAGAAGTATTTAAATCTTTAATGACTTTTCCAATTTATATTCCAAAAACTCCTTTAGAAATTTTAGGAGCTTATAAAGTAGCAAGAGATATAAACAGACCCATTATGGTTATTGAAAGGAGAGATTTATACGATATACAATAAATATGGGAAAAGTTATTTTAATGTATCCAAATTGCAGGTGGGTAGATGGATGGGAAAATAAAACTATCTGGAATTTACACCCCTATAATCTTGGAGTTTTATCTGCTACATTAGAAGATAGCTTTGATACTGGGATTTTTGATGCTAATATTGATAATATTTCTAAAGATGATTTTTATGATTTCTTAAAAAGAGAAAATCCAGACATAGTAGGTATTTCTGTTCTAACAAATGAATACGGAGAATCCGGATTAATTGGAGCTAGAATTGCAAAGTTAGCGAATCCCAATATAAAAACAATTATTGGAGGAGTTCACGCTACCTCTAATCCAGAAAGTATAATAACAGATTCTTCTGTAGATTATGTTGTTTTAGGAGAAGGCGAATATGTATTGAAAGATTTATGCAACCATATTCTTCATAAAAAAAGCATTCCTTCTAAAGGAGTTGTATTCAAAAATATAAATGGGGAAGTAGTTAATACAGGGATGTCGAATTTTATTGAAAATTTAGATGCATTGCCTCTGCCTTCTTATGATAAAGTAGATTTTATGAAATATGCAACTTCTGTCCAAAGAGAGAGTGTTGATAGACCTAGAGCTATGCCTTATGCGAATATTTTAACTTCTCGTGGTTGTCCTTATCAATGTTGTTTTTGTGAAGCTGGGAAAATTTCTGGGAAAAAACCAAGACTAAGGAGCATTGAGAATGTAATAGGAGAAATAGAATGGTTAAAAGAGAAATATCATATCAATGCATTGATATTTGATGATGACAACCTTGTAATAGACAAAAATAGGGCAAAGGGTTTGTTTAAAAAAATGATCCAAAGGAAACTAAATTTAAAATGGAATGCAATAGCCATGGCAGCGTATAAGTTAGATGACGAAATAATAGGCCTTATGAAAGAAAGTGGGTGCGAGTATGTAGACATAGCAATAGAATCCGGAGTGAAAAGAGTATTGCATGATATAATCCATAAACCTTTAGATTTAGATAAAGCTAAAAATGTTTCCAAAAGTTTAATGGATGCAGGAATAGATTTAGCTGCAAATTTTATAGTTGGTTTTCCTGGAGAGACTTGGGAAGAGATAAGGCAGACTATTAAGTTTGCAGAAGAATTAAATGCAGATTATACTAAGATATTTATCGCAACCCCTCTTCCCAATACTGAACTTTACGAAATCGCTAAAAAAGGAGGTTATCTTAGAAAGGGATTTAATTTTAATAAACATCTATGGAGCGATGGGTGGATAGAGACAGAGGAGTTTAGACCGCAAGATCTTAAAATTTTGAGAGCATATGAATGGGATAGGTTAAATTTTTCTAATTCAGCAAAAAGGGAAAAAATTGCAGATATGATGGGAATAACTGAAGATAGATTAAATGAAATAAGAAAAGAAACATTAAATAGGGCAAATCCTTAACTAAAAAATGGAAAATATAATTTTAGATGGCCATAAATTATCCTGGCATAGAGAAAGAGTGAAATCTTGGCTTGATGGAGAGAGGATAGCTCCAATTACTATTGATTGTGCATTAACAAGGGCATGCAATTACAAGTGTGTTTATTGTTATGGGCAGTTACAGGAAAACGAGGGAGAAAGAATGAATAAAAAAACAATTTGTAATTTTTTAGATGATGCTGCTGAAATCGGTGTAAAAGCAATAAGTTTTGTTAGTGATGGAGAAAGCACTTGTTCCCCTTATTTATACGATGCGGTTAAATATGGGAAAAAGAACAAATTAGATATGGCTCTTGGGACTAATGGAGTTTTGTTAAAAATAGAAGAGTTAGAGGGTATGCTAGGCGATTTAACTTATCTCAGATTTAATATTTCTGCAGGACAAAAACAAAGGTATTCTCAAATACATGGAACTACTCCAGATAATTTCGATAAAGTTGTTAAAAAGATAAAAAAATGTGTAGAGATAAAAAAAACTTCTGGATTTGATGTTACCTTAGGGTTGCAGATGGTGCTAATGCCGGAATTTGCAGATCAGATAATCCCTTTAGCAGAATTAGGAGGAGAGTTGGGAGTAGATTACCTCGTAATAAAACATTGCAGTGATGATGAATTTGGGAGTTTGGGAGTAGATTATTCAAAATATAAAGAATTGACTAATTTACTAAAAGATGCAGAAAAAATATCTACAGAAAAATATAGTATTAAAGTTAAATGGTCAAAAATATTAAGTGGCGGGGGAAGGAGTTACACTCAATGTTTTGGACCACAATTTATTTTACAACTTTCAGGATCTGGATTAGTTGCTCCTTGCGGAATGTTTTTTAATGAAAGATATAATTCATTTCATATAGGGAATATTTCTCAAAAGAGATTCAAAGATATATGGAGAAGTGAAAGGTATTGGGATGTTATGGGGGAAATATCCTCTGAAAGATTTAATGCAAAGTCAATGTGTGGCAAATTATGTTTACAGCACAAAGTTAATGAATTTTTATCAGATTTAAAATCAGGGAAAAGACTTTTGCCAGAACAGCCAAAAGAGACCCCTATACACGTAAATTTTATATAGTTAAAATAAAAAGAGTAATTAACCATTGATGGATTTAAAAAAATCAGTTGCTATCTTTTTGATTAACCCCGATAATAAAATGTTATTTCAGCTAAGAGATAATAAAAAATCTATCCCTTTTCCAGGATTTTGGTCTTTAATTGGGGGAGGGGTTGAAGGGAATGAAACAGACATACAGGCAATTATAAGAGAGATAAAAGAAGAAATTAATTGCGAGGTAAAGAATATAGCTTTAATTGGAGAAATTAATTTTTTTAATAGAAAAAGGAAACTTTTAATTTACAAAGGGGAGATTAACACTTCTCTTGAAAATATTTCCTTAATGGAAGGACAGGATATTAATTTTTTTTACAAAGAAGAATTAAGAAATTTAAAAATACCTTATTGGTTAAAGGATTTTATTTTCAAAAAACAATTTAATCGGTCTTTAACAAATAAACAGAAAGGAATAGGATAAAAACCTATTTTTGGCTATAGTAAATTTTATAAACATAAAAAAGATAACAAAAGAAGTTAAAAAATAATATTATAGTCAAGGATGCTGAAATTTATCCGTTTGCGCCTTGACTATTGAGGGAAAGTCATACAATTTCGTCAATTATTTACGACTTTCACTATAGATACGAGGATTAATACCGTCTAAAATAAATAATAATAGAAGCAATATAATTTAAAATGAGTGATATAAAAATTCCTGGTGATTATAAATACATTTCAGCATTTTTAACAATGCGCTGTAATCTTAAATGTAGCTATTGTTTAAATAATTTTAACACCGCTTTTGATAGAGCATCCTTCAAAGAACTTCATGGAAGGGAGTGGGTTAAATCAATTAACAGAATAAATTCTTGCCCAGAGGTTCCAATAACTTTTTCAGGAGGAGAACCATTCCTACATCCAGATTTTATAGAAATTATTAATGGTGTAAAGTCAGAGCTTAATATAGATATACTAACCAATTTATTATGGGGGAAAAAAGGAATTGAGAGGTTTTTATCCGAAGTAGATCCAGAAAGAATTAAAAGGAGTGCTAATTATCCTTCTATTAGAGTCTCTTATCATCCGGAACAGATGGGAGAAGGAGAAGTATTAGTAGAAAATGTGAAAAGGTTAAAAGATGCTGGCTTTAGCATAGGAATATATTCAGTTCAATATCCTTCTCCAAGACAATTAGAAGCAATAACTCAAATGCAATTTAGGTGCAGAGACTCTCAAATAGATTTTAGAATTAAAGATTTTACAGGGAAATTTGAAGGGGTTGATGACCTTGGAAGACCTTTTTCAATAATTTATGGTGATTATTCAAAATATCCGGATTCAGCCTTTCAAAATAAAACAAGGAATTGTGATTGTAAAACTTCTGAATTTCTAATAGGGCCTAATGGAAATATATATAGATGCCATAGGGATTTATATAGTGAAGAATTTACAATAGGGAATATTGCTGATTCAAAATTTCAAATAGAAGAGGGATTTAAATCCTGTGACAAATATGGAGAATGCCATCCATGTGATGTGAAAACAAAAACAAATTACCAACAGCAGTTTGGGCACTCTTCTGTTGAAATAAAAAATATAAAATAGAAAAAATTTAATAATCATGGCTAAAGTTTTATTAGTTCAACCCAATGATAACATAAGAAATGGAAAGAAAAAAGCAGATCCATGCACTCCGCTTAGCATGGTTTTAATAGGTACTGCTATAGAAAATAAACACTCTGTTAGAATCTATGATAGAAATTTAGATGTTTCAGATCTTAATTTTATCAATTACCTTCAAAAATATGATCCAGATATAATTGGATTCACTGCAATGACCTCTTTGATGTTGTTAGATATTATTCATCTTGGAAAACTAATAAAAAAAATCTATCCTGAAAAAATTATAGTTGTTGGAGGAATTCACGCTACTCTTGAACCAAATTCTTTTCTAAATGAGCCTTATATAGATTATATTATAAGAGGAGAGGGTGAAGATGCATTTTTAGAATTTTGCGACACTTTTGACAAAAATCCTAAAAAACTGGGGAAACTAAAAAATATCAATTTAAATTCTCTTCGTCCATATATTAAAATGGATAGTTTAAATCTCCCAAATTATAATCTTCTGGATTTAAAGAAATACGAGCATTTTTATGTTAGTGTGAGCAGAGGATGTCCAGGAAACTGCACTTTTTGCGAAACTGCAAATTTATGGGGGATAAATGGTAGGCCATTTGTTAGGGCATTTAACACTAAGAAAACAATGGAATTGTTTAAAGAGATTATAGAAAAATATAAAAGAAACACATTTGAAATTATTGATGATAATTTTCTAACATTTAAATCAAGATGTTTCGAGGTTTGTGATTACTTAAGCAAGCATAAAGTCTATTTTCATTGTTTTTCTAGAGTAGATTATATAGACGATGAAATATTAAAGAAATTAAAAAAAGCAGGATGTCATACCATCCAGATAGGAGCAGAGTCTGGAAGTCAAAGAATTTTAGATTTTTTAAATAAAAGAGTTACTGTTCAGCAAAATATTAATGCTATTTTATGCTGCAGAAGGAATAATATAACTTGTGATGCAAGTTTTATGATAGGGCTTCCAACAGAAACTTTGGAAGAAATGAGAGAAACAATAAATTTAATAGAAAAATATAAACCAGATATAGCTAATGTTAAAATATATAATCCTCTTCCAGGGTCTAATCTTTTTGATTTATGTGTTAAAAATAGTTTAATAAAAAAACCGACTTCTTTAGAAGAATGGGCTATATGGACAGGAAATCATAGGACAGTCAACCATAATGTAAGTACAAGGTCTACAGAAGATTTAATAAAAATATCTCAAAGATTATGGAGGACTAGTTATTATAAAACAAGGATAAAAAAATTTATATTCTGGACAAAAGCAGGAAATTTTAGCAATGTTTTTCATGGAGTAAGAAAATTTGTATCGTCTGGCGGAAAACTTTACGTATCGCAATAAAAACAATAAAATTATTAAACCAGTTATATCTTGCTGTAAAATGATAAAAAAAGTTAAAAGATTTATTCGTCCTCAATTAAGAACATTAATTTTTTTTGTTACAACAAAATGCCCTTTAAGATGCAAGCACTGCTTTTATAATGATGAATTGAATAAAGATATTAGAGAGCTAAATTTAGTAGAGATAAAAAAAATTTCTAATAATCTTCCTCATTTAGAATATTTGCAACTTTCTGGAGGAGAGCCTTTTTTGAGAGGGGATTTAGTAGAAATATTAGAGATATTTTTTAAAAAAGGGCTAAAAAAGGCAATAATCCCTACTAATGGATATTTTACAGAAAATACTGTAAGTATGGTTAAAAAGATGAAACAAAAAAGGTTTAATTTTCAGATAATGATATCTATTGATGGGTTTAGAGAATTGCATAATGAAATAAGGGGAAGAGACTGCTTTGACAGAGCGTTAGAGACTTTTGATGAATTAAAAAAATTAGGTGTAAATGTAGGTTTTAATCCTTCTCTTAGCAAATTAAATTATAATACTTATATAGATCTATTAAAATTCTTAAAAGAGAGGACAAATTCTATAGATCCTATTTTAGTTAGAGGGAAAAAAGGAATTACTCTCAGTGCAGAAGAATTTAAAAAAATAAAATCAGAAGTGGAAAATATTACTTCTAGAGGTCTAAGCCCATTTTATAAAAAGAGGCAACAAATGCTAAATGAAATTTATTGTGATATTTTGGGTGGAAACAAAGTACCTTATAAGTGTCTTGCAGGGGAGATAATCGCTGTTTTAGAGCCAGATGGGGGGGTTAGAAGCTGTGAAATTAGAAAAAAATTAGGAAATGCAAGAGACTATAATTACGATATTAATAAAATATTAAAGATGGATAAAATTCCCTTTAGGTGTTCTAATTGCATCCACCCATGTTTTATAGGCCCAAGCATGTCATACTCTCCAAAATGGTTGTTAAAAAACATTCTATTTCAGTATGCATAATTGCCAAACCTTATGAAAATATTGATAAGTGTTTGAACTCAATTAAAAATCAAATATATTCTCCTAAAGAAATAGTTGTGCATAGAGGGATAGGCAGATTTTCGGTTCTCAGAAATAATGCTTTAGATAAAGCAAGTGGAGAAATAATTGTTTTTATAGATTCTGACTGCTATTCAGAAAAACATTGGCTTGAAGAAATAAATTATATCTTCCTGGACAAATCAATAATAGGTTTTTTCGGTAAAGTTTGTTACGAATTAAATGGAAATTTTCCAACAGCAAAGACAAGAGTAATTAGTAACGATGGCAATGATACTATGACTGCAAATGCCGGCTTTAGATCAGATATACTAAAGAGAGTTAGATTTGATGAGGATTTTAATTATCTAGAAGACAAAATATTATTTAAGAGAATGAAAAAGGAAGGAAAAATAATTTATTCTAATGAAGCAATAGTATTCCACGAATATCAAGAATGGACTTTTAAAAAAGCAATAAATTACGCAAAAAAGGTTGAGGATTTTTTAAAGGCAGATAAAAAATACGGGATGCCCATAAATAGACTAGGGCCATTGATATACCCTCAGCACATTTTAATTATTTTTTTCCCGCCAATATTATTTTTATATCATTCTATAAGGGGTTTAAAGGACTTAAATATATTAACAGCAATGTATATGGAAAAGATTTATACAAGGCTTTTAATATGGAGGTATGCGATAAAGAATAGAGAGTTTCTATTTTAATGCTTTTTTTACTTCTTTCTCAACTTCTTCCACAGAAATGCTATTCATATCAATACATTTAGTATAAATTATCTTTGAATTATTTAGGGGAGTTACTTTATTCATTCCATAAAGAAACAAATTATGTAGTTCAATTAGCTTAGCTTCAGATGCCCATGCAATATGCATCGGCCCTCCATCCTGAGTAAGGACTAGTTTTGAATTTTTAAATAATAACAATAGCTTTCTTACATCGAAATTTATAAAATATTTGCAGTTTTTATTCAATTTGCAAAGTTCTTCAAGAATATTCTCCTCCCCTTTAGTTCCTAAAAGTATGAGTTTATATTTTTTATCAAAGTTTTTTATAATTTCCATCCAATTTTTTAAAGGCCATTGTTTTTCTATTAAACCAGTTATAGGGCATATACAGACATAATTTTTTAATTTATTTTCTTTAATAAATTTATTAACATATTTTTCATCCTCTTTATCTACAACTATTTCTAAGGTTTTATCAGAGGAGTTTATTCCAAGCCCATTATTAATTATTTTTAAATTATCTTCTGTTGCATGGGTCTTTTTATTTATCTTTATGGGATTGGTTAAAAGATATTTTATTATTGGATGATGGTCAATTCTACTTATTCTTTTTTCTATTCCTGTAAGCCACAAAAGAAACAAACTATTCATAATCCCCCCCCTCAAATCAACCCCAACATCAAATTTTCCCTTTAATCTCATAGCTATTTTTAAATATTGCCGGATGCTTTTTAGGCTGTAGTTTGCCATATTTAATTCTATAATTTCGTCAATGTAAGGGTTTTTATCGACAATTGAGCGGTTAGTTTTATTTATAATTAAAGTTACCTTTGAATCAGGAATAAATTTTTTTATCTCTCTAAATACAGCAGTAGACAAGACTAAATCCCCAATATGATCATTTCTTATAATTAATATTTTTTTCATGCACATTTATATTATTTTTCCTTTAATTCCAGCAGCCAAAGAATATACTAAAAAATAAAATAAAGAGATATATCTTCCTGCAAAATCTGTAAGAATCCATAAAAGGGAATTTATTGGTTCTTTTGTCTTCATAGTAAAAAAGATAAACCCCCCAGCCAAATATGCTATAATTATATATGGGGTTATTATCGTTAAAGGAATTATCAAACAAGGGATAAAATGCCTAAATGCCCAGTATTTTTTCAACAAGAATATCTTCATAACCAACCCCCTTCCCTGCCATTTTCTCTGCCTCCAATAATCCTTTAATGTTTTTGGATCAATATGGTACACAAAAGCTCCTGTTTCTTCTAGTTTATTTCCCCTCTTTATCGCCTCTTCGAATAAAACATCGTCTTCAACATAAAATAAATCTTCTCTATATTTAATCTCATTGAATAGTTTTCTTTTTATAATTATAGCAGCGCATTTGTTATATTTCCTATAAGCATGCCACCCCCTCTGAAAAATACTTTTTGGAGAAGCAGAGTGTATTCTAAAAGCAGCAACATTAAATTTTCTCTCTCCTACAACCATATTCAATTTATCTAAGAAACCATTTTCCAAAATCTGATCCGCATCCAAAAAAATTAAGTACTCTCCTTTAGCTTTTTCAGCGCCCCTGTTTCTTGCAAACGCAGCAGAATGCCCATCTTTAAAATTTATCAGTCTGACATCTTTATATTTTTTTACTATCTCTAATGTCTTGTCTTTTGATCCATCATTAATAACAATAATCTCGTAATTTTTTTTACTTTCTTGTTTTTTAATAGACTCTAAAGAAGACCCGATAACTTTTTCTTCATTGTGGGCAGGAATTATAAAACTAAAAACCAAATTTTTCATTGTAATTTTCAAGATATTTTTCTCTGGCAAACATAGGCTCTTTTATTTTTACCCCAGTAACAGGGATAATTTCTTTTGCTCCGTATATTTTTGGGTATGGCTTATCTATCCCGTCACAGACATAAAAATATTTGCATTTTCTACATTGATTTGGTTTTGTATAAAGCTTTTTTAATTGGATACCTAAGACGAATTTATCGAAGCTCATAAAATAAGACGGCTCTAGTCTTATTATAAAAGGAAGGTTTTTTAATATCCTTTTTAATGGTCCTCTTATATTTATCACGGCTTTTGTTTCCATTCTATATTGTATTTTTGGAATCCACCACTCATCAGAATCAAATTGATTATGCATACAATTGCAAACATGTTTTTCATATCCTTGCATAAAACAATATGGAATATATCGTACTGTTATTTTTACTATGCGGGGCTTTAAAATATCTATGGCTTTTTTTAAATGAGGGGCTATTTCAGAATATTTTGGAGACATCCCCCTCGCCTCATGAAGTGCAACATCCCAAGGGTTAAATTTTATAAAATTAACTGCATCAGGATTAAATTTTAATATGTGCCTTGCAAAATTTTCTAAATATTTATAGTTTTCTTTAGTAACCGTGATATTTATTCTTACTCTTACCCCAAGCTCTTTGGCGTTTTTTATTGCTTTATTTATTTTTTCAAAACTTCCTGGAACTCTCGTTAAGTAGTCATGGGTTTTTGAATTATATCCTTCTAAAGAAAATAAGATATCATTTAATCCGGAATCTATAACTTTTTTAACATACTCTTTATTAGCCATTCTTAATCCATTAGTTATTACACAAATTGTCCTAAATCCTTTTGATTTTGTATAAGCTACTAATTCTGGAAAGTCCTTTCGTATTGTTGGCTCTCCTCCAGAAAAGTCCACATCTAATGCACCCATACTTTTTGCAATGTCTAATTGTTTTTTTAAATCTTCAAAAGAAGGATCCTTTTCTTTTATGCATTTGCTGTCTCCATAATAACAAAAACGACATTTTAAATTACAGCTGTAATTTGAATGGACTTTTACTCTTTGGGTTTTTTTAGCCATTTTCTTAAGATATTACCATCAGTTATAAAGATTTCTCTACTTTTTTATTATCTTTTGGAATAGTTTTTAAACCCATCCATCTAACTCAGGCTATGAAAATATTAGAGCTTTGCCATTTTACTTCCGGAGCATGTGGAGTCTGGGAAAGGGTAAAGAGAGAATCTATACTCTTAGCAGAGAAAGGTCACGAAGTAAGAGTCTTCTCTTCTAATATCTCTAAGGGTTCTGATAAAAACGCTGAACCAGAAGAGAAAATAGGAGAAATAAAAATAACACGTTTCCCATATATTAAACTTGGAGGGGAATCTTTCTTGTCATGGAATTTTGAAAAAGACGCAATTAAATATTCTCCAGAGGTAATAATTGCTCATAGCTATAGACATTTACATACAACAAAGGCAATACACCTAGCAAAAAAAATAGGGGCTAAAGTATTTTTAGTTACCCATGCACCATTTGAAAGAAGTTCAACAAGATCTTTATTTGAAAGAGTTATTGTAAAATTATACGATTATTTTATTGGGAGAACAACTCTAAAAAAATTTACAAAGGTAATAGCAATAACTCAATGGGAAATTCCTTATCTTTTAGAGTTAGGAGTTCCCAAAGAAAAAATAGAATATATCCCCAATGGGATTCCAGAAGAGTTTTTTAAAATTAAGCCAAATTCAAAAGAAAAAAAAGAGGTTATTTATATGGGAAGAATTTCCCCGATAAAAGACCTAGAAACTCTTATAGCTTCATTGAGTTTTTTAAAGGATAAAAAAATTAAATTAAGAATATATGGGCCTTCTGAAGACGATTACTTAGAAAGATTAAATAAAATTATTTCAGATCTAAATTTGCAGTCTCGGATAATTATTATTAACTCCACTTTCAATAAAACAATACAAATAAAAGAATTAGATTCAGCATTTGTTTATGTCCTCTCAAGCAAAAGCGAGGGAATGCCTCAAACACTTATAGAGGCGATGGCAAGAAAAAGAGTAGTTATTGCAAGCAATAATAAAGGCAACATGGACTTGATTTCAGATAAAAAAAATGGGATTCTTTTTGAAGTAGGGAGCCCTAAAGATTTAGCGGAAAAAATAGAGTTTGCTTTTGATAAAGAGAATAAAAAGACTATAAATAAAATAAGAGAGAATGCACAGAAGAGTGTTGAAAGATTTAAATGGAATAAATTGATAAACTCTCTAGATAATCTGTTTTATAAATGAAAACTCTTATAATTAAATTAGGGGCATTAGGAGACATAGTAAGGACAACAGTTCTCTTAAATAATTTAGATGGAGAAATTTACTGGCTAACAAAATATAATGCTAAGGATTTATTGACTTCTAAAAAGATAACTGATATTTTTTTTATTGATAATCCTGATAACAGTATTAAAAACATGGTAGAAGAATTAAAAAATATTGAATTTGATTTAATAATCAGTTTAGATGAAGAGAAGGAGGCATTAAATTTCCTAAAAAATTTAAAATCAAATAAAATTATTGGAGTTTATCTAAAGAATAATGGGGATATAGATTATACTACTGAAAGCTCTTATTGGTTTGATATGTCTCTTTCCAGCAAGCTTGGAAAAGAAAAAGCAGATGATTTAAAATTTGAAAATCCTTATCCTGTACCACAAATTCTAGTTGAGATGGTTTTTGGAAAAGGTTCATGGAAAGACCAAGAATATGATATAGGCTATAGTATTAATACAGAGGATAATAGAGAGACTAGAAAAAAATTCAAAATAGGGCTAATAAACATATCCGAGACTAAATGGCCCAATAAATTTTGGGGCGGTTATGGAGATTTATATAGAACTCTAAGAGAAAAAGGAGAAAATGTTTCATTTCTTAATTTAAAACCAACTCTTAAAGAGCACATAGAAGACATAAACTCATGCGATATAATAGTCTGTGGAGATAGTTTAGATATGCATTTGGCTTTAGCTTTAAAAAAAAGAGTAGTAGCTATATTTAATTGCACCCCTCCCATAGAAATTTACGGGTATAAGAGAATGGAAAAATTAATCAGCCCATTATTGCAGAAATATTTTTTAAAACATACAAATGATAAAGAAGCACAATCAGCAGTTAATTTAGAAGAAGTATATGCTTCAGTCAATAAAATCTTAAAAGATTAAATTACAGGTATTTTTATGATTTCCATTGTTATTACTTCATTTAAAGAATCAAAAACAATAGGCAGAGCTATTGAAAATTTTTTAAACCAAGATGTATTAAAAAAACAAAAATTTGAAATTATTGTTTCTACCCCGGATAAAGGAACTATTGATGTAGTAAAAAAATATCAGAAAAAGAATAAGAACATAAAATTATTTCAAGATCCAGGGAAAGGAAAAGCCCTTGCAATGAATTTGCTTCTACCGACATTAAAAGGAGATATACTTATTTTTTCAGATGGTGATGTTTTTATTCAAAAAAACTCCCTTAAATATTTATTAGGCTCTTTTAAAGACAAAAATGTAGGCTGTGCTACTGGAAGACCAATACCAATAAACTCCAGAGGAAATATTTTTGGATATTGGTCTCATTTGCTTTGTGATGCAGGGGCTCATGAGGCACGTTTAAAAAGATGGAAGAAAGGAAAATTTATAGAATGTTCAGGTTATCTTTTTGCATTTAGAAATAACATAATAAAAAAATTTCCATTGCATGTTGCAGAAGATTTGGTTATACCTTTATTGTTTAAAGAAAAAGGATATAAAATAAATTATTCTCCAAAAGCAGTAGTTTATGTTAAATATCCCAATAATTTTAGAGATTTTATTGAGCAAAAAAAAAGAACAACTAAAGGCCATGAGGCTCTTTCACAATATATTGACTCAAGAAAACTTCAAAAGACCAAATCATTTAAAAACGAATTATTTGAGGGTTATAGAGCATTCTTTTATCCTGAAACTCTTAAAGAGTTTTTATGGACATTGCTCCTTTTTCCGGCAAAATTTTATATTTATATGCTGGTTTTCTATCACACAAAAATAAAACAACAGCATCATAAAGATGGATGGAGAGCAACTAAAAGTACAAAATAATTATTTTAACGATTAAAAAATTCTTAAAAATACAGCACAGAATCGTAATAGTGTCTTCTTCTCGTCTCACTCTTTATAATACCCATTCTTCTTGATTTCTCATCAAAAGTAAAATCCTTTCCAACTCTCTCTAATAGTTTTTTTGCATATACATGTCCATTAGGGGTGTTTCCATATTCTATAAAATCATCTGCTAAAATTTGTATTTTATCTCTGTGTAATTCTAATTCTTCTCCCTCCATCCAGACCCCCTTTGTATTTTGAGAGAGATTCTCTCCAACCCACTCTCTAGGGAAGTTTAAAACAGATCTCTCAAAGAAGGTATTTGGAGTATCTCTATTATCTCCGTAATAAAAACCATGCTCTTTACAATATTCTGCAATTTTTGTTCCTCTATAAGGAGCGAAAATAGATGCCCATGCCATTGTCGGAAGACCTGTCGCTTCTTTTAACCTAATATTTAATTCAAGAGTCTTTAAATCTGATTCAATTCCTACGAGGGTTTTTTCTTTTGTCGCTCCGCACGGTAGTCCAAGCATTTGTTCTGTTCTTACTTTATAACCCAATTCCCCTAAGCTGGAGAATACATCAAACATAAGTTCTTCTTTCATATTTCTATTCAAAACATCTATCCTGACTATGGGATCTGCGGACTCAATTGCAAGAGTTAATCCAGTACAACCAGCTTTTCTCATTAATTCTAATTTCCCCTTTGTATTTGGATTTCTAGGATTAGCATATTCAAACCTTATTTGCGCGTGAAAATTAATCCCAAGTCTAGGCAATTCTTCTGATAATTCTTTAATTTTATCATAATCCATTTTAACAAAGACATCATCCTGGAAAAAAATCATTCTTGTTTCAGGGGCAAGTTTTTGAATATCTCCTATTTCCTTAATTATATCTTTTACATCTCTTATTGAACTTGGAAACAATCTTTTAGACGCTCCTACTACTGTTTCCATATTTACTCTTTGCTTATCATCTAATCCTGAAATATTTTCTATCTTACTGCTATTATAACAATAATTACAGCTATAGGGACAGCCAGTTTGAGTTATTGTACTTTTAATAGGGCTACTTTTAAATGTAGGATAGTCTCTATAAAATTGCTTCCTGTCTGAATTTGGAAATGGCTCTTGTTTTACTAATTCAACAATTCCTGATTTCACTTTTCCATTTAAAATCCTTCTAAAACTATTTAATCCTTCGCTTATGACAACATAGTCAAATGAGTTTAAGCAGTCTTGTGGAAAATAAGTAGCATGAGGCCCTCCTGCTATAGTCACTATCTCTGGATTTTCTCTTTTAACTTTATCAAAATAATCTATTATTTTAGTATGATTCCCGGTATAAATTGTGAATCCAATCATTTCCGGTTGAAAGTCTTTTATTCTTTCTCCAAAATTTTTAAAACCTTCTTCTGCTAAAGCTATTTTTGGCTCCCATCCTTCTTGCCTTGCAATCGTGGAGAGATACAACAACCCAAGGGGTTCAATTTGAGAATAACTTGCTCCTAAAAGCACTCTTTTCTTCTTTTTCATTTTAATCCATATAATATATCTTTTTTAAGCATTTATGTTGAAAAATGATAACATTCACTTAAATAACAACAAATAAAAACTTTATTTATCAATTACAATCATGACACAAGAAGAAATAATTGAAAAGAGAAAAAGCAAGTTTATCTCCTGGTTTAACAAAACAGATAATTTAATTTTAATAAGCATATTAGTTTTTGCTTTAGTTTTAAGGATTTATTTTTTCATTATAACTATGAACCAGCCCCTATGGTGGGATGAGGCTTGTTATGGAAGTATAGCAACTAATCTAGTTACTCATATTTGGGATGATACTGCTCTAATTATAGGAGAGACTAAAATTAGGCCATTCATATTTCCTTTTATATGGTCTATTTTAATTAGATTAGGATTTCAAGAAAGCTATTCTAGGTTTCTTTTAGAATTTATTCCTTCAATTTTAACAGTTTTATTTGTGTATTTATCCACTAAAGAACTCTATGGAAAAAAGGTTGCTGTGTTTTCTTCTATAATTTTTTCAGGACTTTGGATACACTTATTTTATACTTTTAGATTTATGACTGATATACCCTCTATGGCATTTTTATACTTAAGCATTTATCTTTTTATTCTTGCAACAAAGTCAGATTTAAACAAAAAGTATTTTTTATTTTCCTTAATTTTCTTAGCTTTTAGCACATTAATGAGATATACTAACGGTTTATTTTTTTTGATTTATTTATTCATGTTAATAATTAGCAAGAAATTTCTTATTAAAGACAAAAAATTTTGGATTTATGGCATTATTGGAATCTCCCCCCTGTTATTATTTTTTATATTTAATTATTTCACCCAAGGAAACGTATTTCCAGCCTTGTTTGGTAATTATCTAAACCCCGCCCAAATAGATGGAAAACCTGCACCATTTGCTTGGCATTTTTTAAATTATGTTTATATATACTTAACGACTCCATTTTTTATTATCTTTATACTTGGATTATTTATTGTTTTATCTGAATTAATAATAGGCTATAATTTTATTTTTAAGAATATAAACTTAAGAAACCATTTATTTCTTATATTGCTTTTTATTACGGTTTATTCTTTTTTTATTTTCTACCTTAAAGGAGCAGAAGATAGATACTTTTTAGCGTCGTCTTTAACTTTATGTTCTTTCGCAGGCATAGGTTTAAGTTATATTTATTCTTTTATTAAAAGATATAATTCTATTGTCTCAATTGTTTTAGTTTTAGTTATCCTAGTTACTGGATTATATTTTCAAATAACCTTTGCAAATGATTTAATAAAGATTAAAAAGGATAGTTTTATACAAATGAAACAAGGATTTGAATGGATGGAGGGAAATTCTCCTCCAGGAAGCATTATTGCTGGAAGCGGGGTAGAACCCTATGCAATTTATTATTCTCAGTTTAGGACATTTACACTTCCGGATAATAAAACAGACCAGGATAAAATTTTGAACGCAGATTATTTAGTATATCATTTTTTCACCCCCCAACAATCTTACATTCCTGCTTATCTACAAGATAATCAAGATAAATGGATAGGATTAAATGCCTGGTTTTTTGATAGCGAGCAAAAACAACCAGCCTTTGTAATTTATAAAAAATCCTAAAAAAGAAAGAAAAAAAGATTTAAAAACCAATCCCAATATAGGGGGTTATGATAAAAAAATGTCCTAAAGAATGGTTTGAAATTTTAACAAGGATTTTCTGTGATAATGTCCCCGAGAAAGTCGATTTAGTCTTCTTAAATGCACAAACAAAAGATAATGAAATTTCAAGTTTTAATGCAGGAGCAAAATTTTATTTAGAGGGATTTACTCCAAAAATAGGAATAACTCACGTTGATGTATCTATATTAAGTGAGTTGATCAGCTCTTATAAAAAATTTAATCCAAAAATAGTTTCAAGGATCAGGAAAAAATTGATTCCTGATAAAAAAGGGGCAATTGCAGGCTATAAAGGATTTATACATTGGAAGAAAGAGTTAGCTGACAGAGGCGTTAATTCTGAGGATATATTAGAAATAGATCCCGATTTTAGATTTTATTTAAGCACTAATGCTGAAGCGATGGGTCTTGTTTCTTTTTGCAAAAAAAACAAAATAAAACAAGTTTGTATTACAGCTCCTCCGTTTCATCAAATAAGGGCTTATATTTCTGCAGTAAGTGCTTTAATACAAACAAATTCTACTAATTTAAAATTTTATAGCAAACAAGGAGCATCGGTAAGCTGGAATGAAAATGTAGTTCATTCTCAAGGGATTGTAACTGGATTAAGAAGAGAGATTCTCCGAGGAGAACATGATAGAATATATAAATATAATCTCTTTGGAAAACCATTAATTTCAGATTTAGAGGAAATTATAGAGTATATGAATAGAAGAGGATAAATTTTTATGGTAGAGAAAAATCTTGTTTTGATACTTTAACTAAAATAAAAGAGTAAATATACTCTACAGTTATAGAAAAGAGCATGATAGGGTGTATAAGCCAAAATGGTTCTTTTTCCTTTATTGCAAAATTTATTCCTCTAATTAATCCAGGTATAAAAAGAAGATTATATAAAACACTATTTATAAATTTTAAATTTTGTTTAAAATTATTATATTTAAGACTAAACCAATAAAAGTCCCTATTTTCATAATTTTTCTGAAGATATATCCGGACATATAACCCCTTTTTCTTTAAAAAGTCAATAAGTTTAGTAGGAGATTTGTGATAGATTTTTAATTTTTTTGTAACAGCTATCCTATAAATTCTTTTAGATTTAGCCATACGATAAGAGTTATCTATATCTTGTGTGTAACCATCATTTTTAAAAAAATAGTTTTTCCATATAAGAAATCCATTATCTCCAAAATAATAAAAATTATCTTTATCGGCCTCATAAATATAAAAATCGCCTCTTTTATTATATTCAAACATTTGCGGATTAAAAATAACTTGTGCTCCTAAAGAATAAGGAATAGAAAAAGGATCTTCAATCCCTATAGCTCCAAAATATTTATCAATAATCGAAGCCTTTTTAGGTATTAATAGTCCTGATTGGACTGCATGGATATCTCTATTCTCTAATAAAATTTTAACCATATTTTTTAACCAATCCTTTTGTATCAAAAGATTATCACTATCCACCATTAAGATCATATCTCCAGTAGCATTTCTCGAAGCGATATCTGCCCCCATTCCACGCCCTAATTTGTATTTTTTTTTATTTAAGACTATCTTTATATTCTTAGGATATTTTTTCTTGAAATTATTTATTATTTTTTTAGTATTTTCTTTACAACCCCCATCAGCAATTACTATCTCTATCTTATTTATAGGGTAATTTTGGGAAAAAAGTAATTTGAAAAATTCTTCTAAAGTTCTTCCTCCATTATTCATATTCAGTATAATACTAATTTTAGGATAAATTTGGTTCTTCATTTTAATTGTCAAAAATATCTATATTCGGGAGGATAAATTCACCCCCTTTTTCTATAAACCACTCTTCATCTTTCATTATCTCTTTTGCATATGTATAAGCAATAATGAATATATTATTTGGGGGATTTTCTTTTAAGTGGGATGCAGGAACAATTTTAATATTAACCCCCGGGATATATCTCCCTTGTTTTTCAGTAGAGTTATCAACAACATAATCAAGATAATTTTCATTTATATTGCAGGTATTTAATAAGATTGTTCCTCTTGCAGATGCTCCATAACCAGCTATCCTTCCTCCAGCATCTTTTATTTTTTGTAGTTTAGTTATTAATTTTTCTTTTAACAATTCTATTTTTTTTGAAAATTCTATATATTTTTCTTCTGAAAGAAATCCGTTTTTCTCTTCATAATCTATTGTTTCTTTTACAGAATCTTCTATTTTAAGAGGATTAATCTTTTTCTTTGAAAAAAATCTAATTGACCCCCCATGAATGGGAATTTTTTCAACATTATATAATTCCATATCAAATCTATTAAGTAGCGTATTAAATGCTTTTGCACTCCATTCGCAAAGGTGTTCGTGGTAAAAATTATCAAACTGAAAGTTTTCTATTTGAGGTATAAGATAATGTACTTCTGCAATAAATATCCCTTTATCATCCAGAGCTTCGTAAACAGATTTAATTAACTCATCTAAATTGTCTATATGTGCAAACACGTTGCTGCCAGTGATTACCTTTGCTTTACCAAATTTTTTAACAAACTCTTTTACAACATCATAATTAAAAAAATAATTAATTGTGTAGAATCCTCTATCGCGAGCTATCTTGGAAACATTTATGGAAGGATCTACTCCAATGCATTTTATACCATTATTTTCAAGTTCCTTAAGGAGTACCCCATCATTAGATCCTATTTCAAGAACAATTTCTTTATCATTAAGAATGAATCTTTCTTTTATTAGTGTAGCTAAACCTGAAAAATGATTTATTACTTTTTGACTCACTGAAGAGAGATATCTATAATCTTCAAATAATTCTTCTGATGAAATAACATCTAATATCTGAACTAGACCACAATTTTTACAAAAATAAATATCCAAAGGCAATTTTTCTAAATCATTTTTCTCTTTTAAAAAAGAATTTGCAATAGGAACCTTCCCCATAGAGATAACTTTTACAATCTTTTTGCCTCTACATGCCCTACAATCATCTCTTTTATGGGATTTAGAAACTTTTTCGTCTAATGTTTTTTTTATTTCAAATAGATAATCGGGAATTGATTTGGGTATTAAATCAGTTTTTTTGTATATCAAAGAAGAATCAACCCTACAATATAAAGGCCTTTTAGCTTTATAATCAATATCTTGTGTTAAAACTCCTTCAGGTTCATTTTCTAATCCCAATGTTTTTGAAATTATTTTTCCAAATTCGAATCTAGAAATGCTTTCTTTTCCATTTGAATTAAATGTTCCTCTTAAATCTAATTCAATACTTTTCTCAATTATTTTTGTTAAAAAACTAATATTGGTTGGGTTAATGATTTGATCAGTAGGTATTTTTATATTTCCTTTTGATTCTATCATTTGCATTAAGAAATTTTTCCCGCCTAAATCATAACCATAAATAAAACCAGTCCTGAATATGAGAAAATCTTTCAAATACATTTTTATTTTATTTTCATTGTCGATTTTATTTTGTGTATAAATATTTAGAGCATTTATTTCAGAGTTCTCATTGTTTAAACAATCGCCATTTTTTGAGTAGACATAATCTGTAGATATAAATATCAATTTTTTATTATTTTGTCTGCACCAATCTACTATATTATTAGTAGCTTCAATATTTATTTTATAGGCTTTTTCAGGATTTATCTCACATCCATCAACATGAGGATAATAAGCACAATGTATTATAATTTCAGGAAAAAAATTGTTGAGAAATTTGAACAATTCTTCTCTATTTAATATGTCTAATGTTGTGTCTGTAAATTTAGATTCATTAATATCAATTCCATTAACGTTGTAAAATTTAAGAAGTTTTATATAAATATTTTTTCCAACAAATCCATTTGATCCAGTAATAACAATTTTTCTATTCATTTTTAATTTTCCAATCATAGTTTATATAGCTGTTTTCAGGACTCATTCTTTCGCTTTTAAAGGTCCCATGAGCATGAGTACAGCAATTAGCAACAATAGCCTTATTATTTCCAACTGCCTTAAAACCATTCCATATTCCAGGAGGAATTTTAACCAGGCAATAATTATTTTCTCCGATAAATAATTCCATTAATTCACCTTTTGTTGTAGACTCTTTTCTATCATCGTATAAAACTAATTTTATTGTTCCATAAATTACAGCATAATTTAGTGTTGCATATTCATGTTTATGCCACCCCTTTATTGCATTGGAATATGTTGTTGAAAAGTAAATCTCCCCAAATTTTTCAAAATGAGGGTCATCAGATCTTAACATATGGAAGATACACCCTCGTTCATCCTGGATTCTCTTTAAATTTATTATTTCAACACCTTGGATCATTTTAAATTATGTATGGCTCTGATACCACGAAAATGTTTCTTTAATTGCAGAATCTAAATCGTATGAATTTTCCCATCCAATAAAATTTTTTATTTTTTCATAACTTAAATATTGTTTAGGAATTTCATTTTTGCATATATTTAAAATATTCTTTTCTATTTTAACTCCTATTATTTTTTCAATTTTTTCTAATAACTCTAATACAGTATATACATTTTTTGCTCCAATATTAAATGCTTCTCCTTGTGTTTTTTCTATATTTTGCATAAGCATAATACATGCCCTAACAACATCTTTTACATAAACATAATCTCTGATCATGCTCCCGTCAGACCTTATTTCTAGGGGCTCTTTTTTAAGAATACTTTTAATTGCCCCAGGAACAATTCTATCAAAATTTAAATCTCCGGGACCAAACATATTCCCAGCCCTTACAATTGTTATAGGCAGATTATAAGTTTTATAATACATTTGACTAATTAAATCTGAACAAGATTTTGAGCAATCATAAGGATGGCTTCCCCTAAGCGGGCTAGATTCGTAATATGGGAGAATTTCTTGATTGCCGTATGCTTTATCAGAAGTAAAAACAACTATTCCCTTAATATTCTTATAGTTTCTAGAAGCTTCTAAAATATTAATTGTCCCAAGAATATTAGTTAAAAGTGTTTCATAAGGGTGATTATACGCAACTTCTACTAAAGGCTGAGCTGCTAAATGAAAGATATAATCAATTTTATAACTTGAAATTACATTCATGATTCTCTCTTTATCCTTTGTGTCACATATAAGTAAAGTACAATTTTTTTCTAGATTTTCATTAAAAAAATACCTTTTTGAATTAATTAATCTATATGTAACAAAAACATTTGCTCCCATATCTATTAACTCTCTAACAAGATGCCCTCCTAAAAATCCTGTTCCTCCAGTGACTAAAATATTCTTATTTTTCATTTTTGATTAACCTTTACAATTTTCATTCCATATTCTCCAATAGGGATTTTCTTTCCATAAATCCTCTAGTAATTCTTTATCTTGAAAAGTGTCCATAGATTGCCAGAAACCATTGTGCTGATATAACCCCACTTTTCTTTGTATAACTAATTTTGGAATTAAATCGTATTCTAACATGGTATTCTCTTCAGATATGTAAGACAATGCTTCTTTATTAAAAACCATAAACCCCCCATTAAATAGATCATGAAGAACTGGTTTTTCTTTAAAATCACTAATTAAACCATTTTCATGATTTATTTTCCCCTGTTTTGATTTACTATGTACGCCAGTAATTGTAATCAAATTGTTTCTTGACAGGTGGAAGTTTAATAATTCATTAAGATTGACATCAGATACACCATCACCGTAAGTTAACATAAAATTATCATAATCTTTTAATAAATTTTTTATTAAAAATAATCTTCTACCAGTTAAAGAATCCAAACCAGTGTCTAAAAGAGAAATTTCCCAATCTTCAATATCCTCATTTGAAAGAGATGCTATTTCTCTATTCTTAGTCTTAATATTAAAGTCGTGATTTTCCCAAGGATACTCCAAAAAATAAGACTTAATCTTTTCACCTTTATATCCTAATAAAAGAAAAAATTTATTAAATCCATAATGAGAGTAAATCTTCATTATGTGCCATAATATCGGTTTCCCACCTATCAAAACCATAGGTTTTGGGATTGTTTCTGTCTCTTCTCTTAATCTTGTTCCTTTCCCCCCACATAATATAACAACAGGAATATTATTTTTATCTACCATTTTTTATATTAAATACTTAAAAGGTAGGTATAAATATATTTCGGTATTTTTAATATATATTTTTACCTTTTGTTAGTTTTTATTTTTATTTTTTGATGAATTATGTTTAATCTATGCATTAAAATTAATAGAATCATTTTTAATCCAACAGGGATAGTCCTTTTCATATCTCCTGTAACAGAAGAAACCCCTACTCTCCTTAGATATCTAACAGGGATTTCTATATAAGGAATCTTATTTTTTATTACTTGGAGCATCATATCCGGATTGAACTCATTTCCAGTAATTATGAGCTTGTTTTTGATTTTATTATAAGCATTTCTATTGATTAATCTATAAGTGCATCCTACATCCGATAAAAAAGTAGTATTAAACATAAATTCAATCATCTTGGCAACAGCAAAATTCCCCCATTTTAAAAACCACCCCATATTTGCCCCTTCCCCAATCATTATAGAAGTTGTTCTAGTTCCAAATACAACTTCAAAATTGTCAGAATAAGCGAGAAATTTTATAACATCATTGGGGTCAAAAGTTCCATCGGGCTCTATCATTATAATCAAATCTCCATTTGATTCATATAACGCTCTTCTATATCCCCACCCAAAACCTTGCTTTGTTTCATGAAAATATTTTGCTTTTGTTTTGAATATTTCTTCTTTTGTTCCTTTAACAGCATTATTGTCAACAGCAATAACCTCATCAACAAATTTTGTTTGAAAGAGCCCATCTATACACTTTCTTATAGAATCTTTTTCATTGTAAGTAGAAAAAACTACAGATACTTTTTTTCCTTTCCACATAAATCATCCTTAAAAAGTTAATTTAAATATATAATTATCTCAAATTGTATATATAAAACTCCCCAATTTTCTTTTCATAACCTCTTCCTTCTATAGGATGGTACAAAACAGCATAACTTGCTTTATCAAGTTCTTCTTGGCTAGGAATCGGAGGATATAAACCTCCAAAAACCCCCCCCGGCCAAAAAAATTCATCATCCATTTTAGGATTTTCATAACTTTTAGTTATATATTTAATAAGATATTGGTAAGAGGATTCTATTCTTGGTTTGTTATTTGCATTAATATGAAATCTTCTATCTGCATAATAAGCAACTGCTTTAGGAGCAAGAATTATTTCTTCTTTAATTGTTTTCTCTTTTAGATATTCTCCAACTTCTTTTGCAGAAGGATTATTCAAAAAAAATTTAATATCAAAAAATATGCTATAGCTTAAAATTAGGGCTATCAATACTATTAAGATAATTTTTTCTCTATCTTTTTTATATAGCAAAGGGATAAAAATAGGAATTGATCCAAATAAATTAAATAAAAAATCTATCAAATTCGTTGCTTTTATCAATCCATTTCCAGAGTAAATTGTTGCCTGAGGGTTTAAGTATATTAAAATTAGAAAAGAAGCTAAAAGACTAATAAGAAATATTATCTTTTTTTTATTGTTAAAATTAATTTTGTTTAATTTTTCATATAACATTGCTCCAATTAATATTGAAACACCAGGAAATATAGTCATAAAATATCTTGGGTATCCAAAAGCAGGCCTAGGAACTAGTACGAAAATAGTTAATATTGGAATAATATACAGCAATATAATCTTCTTCCATTCGCTTTTATTTTTTAATGAATAGAAAAAAGACCAAATCATTAAGATTACAACAGGGAATGTAAAAAGTCTTATTATCTGGCTTATGTTTAAAATAAAACTCCCAATATAGACTGCAGGATTTGATAATTGTTCAGTTCCTAATTTTGCATTATGCATTATAAATGAAAAAAAAGTTCCTGGCTCTATAAAAGTGCTGTAAATAAACCATAAGGATATAAATATAAAAAAAGAAAAAAAACCGATATAGAAATAAGATTTAAAATGCCTCTTTAAATTCTTACTAGTCAATAAATATAATCCTATAAAAAAATAAGTTAATATTGCTATTGGAAATCTATTTGCTATAGAAAATATTAAAAATAAAATAGCTAAAAAAGAAAATAAATTTTTTTTAGTTTGGATATATCGCATTATAAGAAATACAAACCCAAAAACAAAAAAACTAGATATTATATCTATATCTATTAATAGAGATAAAGATAGTACGTAATAATTTATAAGAAAAAATGTCGAGGAAATAATGCCAATCCATAATCCATCTTGTTTTTTTATAACACTTAAACAAAAAAAGAATATAAAAATAGCAGTAAATATAGAAAAAATCATGTTCAATAATCTAGCAGATACCTCATTAGTATAAAACTTGAAAATTATAGATAATAAATAGATATACATTGGAGGATGAAGTAAAAAATTCATTTTAGGGTATAATTCAGAATTATAAAACACAGGATGGCCTGTATTTTTCAATGCAATTCCAGCACTAACAAAATCAGTTTCCTCTGCTTCAAAATCTTTATTTAGGGAGAATACCCTTAAAATTATCCCAAAAGAAATTAATAAGATTAATATTAATGCAAGAATTTTTTTATTTTTCATTTAATTTAAATACGCTAGTATTTTTTAAGTGTTTAATTGTTTGAAAATTTCTTATTTTTATTTTGAGCAAGTTATCTCCATTATTGACCCCAATTTAAGATAAGACACTATTAAACTTACTGGAGCAGTAATTATTTTGGTAAAGTTAGAGAAAATAAATAACTTTTTATTAGGATTTCTAGATTTTTTAAATTTTAATGAGCCATCTAGCATGTATGGGAGGTCATAGATTCTTATCTTTTCAATTTTAAAATTAAATTTTTTTAAAATAATTTTAATGTTTTTTGGATTATAATTATATAAATGCCTTGGAATATCATACCCATACCAATTTTCTTTAAATTTTATGTTCCATAAGCTTTTTGTATTAGGAATAGTAATTATTAGCTTTCCATATTTTTTCAGCAACTCATAGCATTTTTTTAATACTTTTTTCTGATCAGGAATATGTTCTAATACTTCTTTAAGGATTATATAATCAAAACTGTTTTTTTTATAAGGGGCTTTTTCTATTGTAGTTTTTATAACTCCGATTTTTTTCTCTGCTTCAGTTATTTTTTCTATATATGGTTCTATCCCTGCGGTTTTCATTCCATATTTTTGGTAAATATGCAATTTCATTCCATTTCCACAGCCAATTTCTAGTACAGATTTACCCCATTTAATATAATATGTATAAAATAAAGGTCTAAATGGTTCTAATAAAAATTTAATCACCCCACCTTTTCTTGAGTAATAATATGCAGATATTTTATGATACAAAAGTGCCAGCTTATTGTAATTATAAAAAGAGTAATAATTTTTCGGATAATATTTAGATAATTCTTTTTCATTTAATCTTGGTTCTAAAAATTCCAACCCGCAGCATTTGCATTTTAATAATCTAAAGATTCCATCTATAAAAAAATCCTTGTCCTTTAAATTCTTATATAAAACAATTATTTTATCTTTCCCGCAAACAGGGCATTTTTTAATCATTTTTATGAAATTTAATTTTTTTAGGGAATCTATCATATATTTTTATTAATGATCTTAGCGGGGAGTATAATATTCGCAGCCTCACTATCCCAAAAAACATCTGTATTGGGGCCTTTTTTATATTTATTTTGGATTCTTTTTTATCTTCCCACACTGTAGAAATCTCTTTAATTATAAATTTTTTAATTTTGCATAAATACAGCAAATTTATATCAAATGCCCAATGAGTAATATTCAGTTCATTTACTACATTTTTAATAACTTCTCTTTTGAATATTTTTGCGCCACATTGGGTATCTGTATAAGGGAATAAAAAGAAGATTCTAACAATAAAATTAAAACCCCTTGATAAAACTCTTCTAAGCAACGGCTGTTTTGTTTTAATTATACTCTCCCCCTTCCACCTGCTTGCAATAGCCCCATCATATTTTCCAATTTTTTGAATAAGACGATAAAATTCTTCTGGAGAAGTTGCCATATCAGCATCCACAAAACCAATTAAATCATTTTTTCTGGTTAAAGCATTTTTAAATCCTTCAGTTATCGCCAATCCTTTTCCTTTACGATTAAGGTTTAAATATAATATTTCTTTATTTTTTTTAATAAATTCTTCAACAACTTCAAGAGTATTGTCCTTGCAATTATTTAAAACTACTAATATTTCAAAATCCACCGCCTTTTCTTTTTTTATTTTTGAGAAAAAAAAAGCGTATTCTTTTAAGGTTTTTCTTATTCTACCCCCTTCATTATAAGCGGGGATTATTATACTGACTTTTTCCATTTTTTGTTGTTTTTTTAAAATGGGAAATTAGAAATTTTATTGATTTCTATATTTTCCATTCTACTAGAGAAAAAAGGCTTCCTATAAACATTACTATATTAGAAATCATAAACCCCATTATATATCTTTCAATGCTACTATCCAAAGCAAATAATAAAACTATTTCAATAATTATAAATCCAATCAACAAATACCCTTTTTTTATCCTATTAATAGACAGAGAATATAATAGTATGATATTGCTCAAGGATAAAAAACTTAAAGATATTGCTGAATAAACCAATAAATGGGAAATTTCTAAGTATTTTTCACCATAAAGCAACCAAACTATTTCTTCAGGAAAAAGATAATATATTGCTATGCCAATTAAGCATAATATACTTATTAATATTAAAGATTTTTTAAAAAGCTGTGATGAATTTTCTTTTTTTTCAAATCTCTCAGAGGCGATAGGGAACATTGCTTTGCTTATTGCAAAAGTTCCAAGGAAAATCATTTTTCCAAGCATAGATAGAACAGAATATTGTCCTGCTAACTCAGGAGAAAAAAATCTTTTAGCTAGGATAATGTCTAAACTGAAAAAAGTAAGTATTGTTACAACAACAATAAGATAAGGCACACTTTCAGAGTAAATATACTTAAAAGATATTTTTTCTTCTCTTTCTTGCAATATATCTTTATTAAAGTATAAACTAAAAATTAAACTTGCAAGAAGTCCAAATATAACCCCTATTATTGCTCCAAATACCTTTAATCCAAGGATTACTAAAGATAAAGAGGATATTAATTTAAAAGAGGTTTCAATTATCATACTGTTCCCTAATTTGAAGAATTTTTTTCGTCCTTGAAGAACCCCCCTAATAACAGGCAATGAAAAAGAAGAAAATATCGCCAAGTCAGTTATTAAAAGTAGCCAAAAACTTACTTTTAGAAAGAAAGATAGAAAAATAGAAAATATAATTAATATTCCAAATAAAAAAATAGAGATATAAAATCCCTTTCCAAGGGCCCTTTTCATTAAAAATTTAATTTTTCCATTTTCATTATTTATATTAAATTTAGAAGTATATTTAGTAATCATATTTTGTATTGCTTCCACAGGTATACCAAAGAGGTATATCATAGACATCAAAACAGCCAAAGTTCCATAATCATTTGGCCCTAAAACCCTTCCCATAAAAAAATGGAAAATAAAATTTATAAAATTATAAACTAACATAGAAAAAAATAGTATTACTATGCCTTTACTAAGCTCGCTTGAAAGAAATTTTTTTATCATTATTACATTTAAAAAATAGAATTTTTAAATAATGCCAACCCAATTAAAATTACCAGTATTTGAAATAAATTTATAAAATAAACAACCTCTCTTTCCTTAACTTTTCCGTTTTTTTTCATCTTTTTTAATAAATAGATTGCTAAATGTTCCAACCCGTATATTTTTTCATAAGGCATTTCTAAATCTCCATCTTTATTTACTTTAGCTAGGCTTTGTTTTTTTAATTTCCCTCTAATTTTAAGACAGGTTTCAATTATATAAGGAATGAAAAAGAAAACAGCTATTTTTTCAATATTTCCAAGTATGGCGATGATTGCAATCATTGCTCCAACTCCGTAAGTTAAAACATCTCCAGGAAATATTTTTGCAGGATATTTATTAAAAATATAAAATGCAAAAAGACAAAAAACCATTATTAATGCTATTAATGCCAGCCAGCTCTCTCCAATTACCCAGCATACAAAAGCCAGTGCACTAAGAATAATAATGCCTTGGCTTGCTTCTAATCCATTATATCCCGCTAAAAAATTAAAAGTTGCTGCTGCACCAATTATTCCTAATGGGATAAGCACTAAAGGATATAACAATCCTAATTGTATTCCAATCATTGTAGAATTTCCTGCATTTATAACAGATAGAGGAATAGCGGCAAAAATCAATAAAAAAATTCTAAACTTTGCTGATAGCCCTCCATGAACCCACCCAAATAAATCATCCACAAATCCAATCATAGAAGCAATTATAATTGTAGTTAAGAGCGCAAATATATTTATCAAATTATTATCTTTAAAATAAAAAGTGATTATTGCGATATAGCTTAAAATTCCTAAGATAAAAGCCATTATTACAACTATTCCTCCAGATCCAGCAACATTTTTTGGGTGTCCTGGCTTATTCATATCCTCCCAAATTAACCCAATATTTTTGGCTTTTTTAATCCAGATAGGAACAAGAAAAAAGCATGCAAAAAACCCCATAAGTAATGGGAGTATAAGGATAGGTTCCATTTTAATATTCTCCAGGTTTAGCTATCTCTATGGACTTATTTGGATAATCTGTTTTTAAGTATTCAGGGTTTGCTTTAATTGTGCTGGGGTAATTTATTTCCCAAATTTTAATCGGACCTTGAAATCCACTATAATATATAAATTCTTTTAAATCTGTACCCTGCCCCTTTAATGAGTTTATTATCTGATTGCTTTCAATATGGGTTATTTTAAAAGAATCTGTTTTTTTATCGAATAAGTATAATTGTGCTATCTTAGAGTTTATTGTACGCCTGCTTAAATATAAAGAAGCGCCATAATAATTAATTCCAGCTTTATTATCAGCATCAACATTAATTTTTGGGAATAAAAATATTCCTGCCTCTAAACCAGAATCAAAAGTAGTTATTTTTTGGTCTTTTTCAACATAAAGATATTTTAGAGGAATATTATATTGCTTGTTTTGATAGAAATATGCTGCTTGTGGCTGAGAAAATTTTCCTTTTTGATCTAATTGTAATATTACCCCGCCCACAATTGTTTTTTTTGCAGGAAGGAAAATTTCATTATTATTTTCTTTCCACACAATATCTTCATCAGTCGCACTTCCTCCAGAATATAGATAAATAGTTTTATTGCCAGTTTCTGTTATTTTTCCCTCCTCTAACAAAAATATTGATATCCATGAAAATCTATCATAATTTTCATCAGAGCCTATGCTTGAAAATGCAGTATATTTTCCAATTTCAGTTGAATCAATTAATAGATGAGTCGCATTATGGGTATATAAAAATTCTAAAGTTTTAGAATCATCTGGCTCTGTTAATACATATCTTCCCATTAAATAATCCCAGTATACTATTGCATTTCCCCCGTCTAATATTGTTGCTCTTTCTCCAATAGACTGAACCCAATAGCCATAATCCCACCAGTGTGCAAAAACAGCATTTTGAGATGTGTTGCTTCTAACCCAAGACATTGCTTCTTGCCATTGCCATTGATATGCTCCGGGGGCAAAGTTTTCAGCATTGGATTTATCTAAAATATAATAATTATATACTATAAAAGCAGAAAGTAATATAAAAACTACTGCTATAAATTTCATTAAAATTTTACTATCTTCATTTTTAGCTTCTTCACTGCTTTCTTTTTTTTCTTTAAATGACTTGTTTATTGTCTTGACTATTAAAAAAGAAACTGCTATGGGGCTTATTGATCCAAGCACCATAATAAGCCTTATACCTCCCCTAGCCCCAATAATTCCTAAAGTTAATATTATAAAATATAATATATATGCAAAATTAAATTTCTTAAAAACTTCTAATTTTTCTTTTTTAAAATTTTTATAATAAGTCTCTGCTGATAAATATATTAAGATTATCCACCCGGCAAAATAAGTAACAATGCTTGTCCCATTTACCCCATTAAATATACTAGATGCTGAATATCTGCTGAATATTAAGCATATTAAAAATAATATATATCCGATAGTTAATTTTAATTTCTCTTTTTTGCCTAATGCAGAGATCATATTAAAAAATAAAAGAACTGAGCCAAAAAAGAAAAGCCAAAAATAAATAGGAATATTATACAAAATTGGCCCGAAATTATCTTTCCAATCATTATTAAAGTAGGGTTGTTTGTTTTCAGCTACAGTAAAACTAAACCTTGTTGAAGATGGCTCTATTAAATTATTTTGAATTTCATTTATTTGCCCTAAGATAAACCCAGGACCCAAAATTATTGATATTACTATAAGCATAATCAATGAAAAGATTAGGGCAAGTAAGATTTCTCTAGGAATTTTGGTTTTTTCTTCTAATTTTTCTATTTTTTTATCTTTATAGAAAAGTAAGCTGAATAAAAGTATTATTAATATTCCTAATCCAAAACCAGTAGAGGTAGATATTGCTAAATTCCATAAAGTATATCTTGTGGAAAAAGGCATCATTATAGCAAAGGATGAAAAAACCCACATACCATAGCATATTAATTCTTTTTTCCCAACTTTTCCTAAAATAAAGGATAAGAAAACAGCTCCAGGTATTGTAAAGAAAATAAATATAACTCCCCCCCAAACCAAAGCCATTAGTCCTGTCGAAATTCCAGCAAGTACAGATAATATAAATGATTTATTTCTTTTTTCACTTGTGAAAGCACTAATAAAGAAATAAAAAGCCATAAACATAAAGAAAAAAGCGACAGATTCTTTTTCAGGAATTCCAGCAATTGTCCTAGGAAGTAAAGAAGGAACTAAAACGAATAATAATGTTGCTATTAAAGCGATTGAATTTTTTATCAAATCTGATTCTTTAAAGAATATTTTCCTAGCAAATAAAAAGAAAGCAATTGTGGTTAAAGCAAACATTGCTACAGGAAATATTATTGCAGAATAAGTAACATTATCTGTAAGAGGGAAGAATGAAAGTATATTATGAAACCACGCTATCATATAAGCTAGCAATTTCATCTCTCCAGCAGTATCATATCCTAAAGGAACATATCTCATTATATCATGAGTCATTAAGCTTCCATTTTCTACTATTTCTTTTGCCCACCTTAAAAAAAGAAAAGGATCTAAATCAGGTCCTAATGTCCAGGTTCCTGTTGTTATATCTTTTAATTTTGAAATATTTAGAGTTCTTATATACACCCCCAAAAATATAATTAAGGAAAGAATTAGATAATAAATCCATTGCTTTTTTTTAGTTAGAAACTCGTTTATACTCTTTTTTCTTTGTTCTATTACTTCTTTTTCAGAAAGGCTTTCAATGTCCATTTTATTCTTCTGTATCATTTAAAAGCTCTTGTGCAAGCGGTTCTTCTACTAAATTTTTGCCTCCACAATAAGGGCATTTTTTCCCTTTTTGTTCTTTTTCTGAATTAAACCGATAACGGCAACTTTTACATATGTATCTCATAGCAGTTTGAGAAATTGACTATATTTAAGTATTTTGCTTAATAGAAATTATATTTGTTCTTGAAATTTAACTTAAAAATAAAGGAGTTATATATACTTCAATCGCAGCAGCTACTATAAGAATTAGTATTGCTATAAATAATAAGATTATTGAATTTTCAAGTATTCTTAAGAATTTTCTATTTCTAATTCCGTTTCTTATAACTCCAACCCCTACAATCCCTCCGGCTAAAGCAGTTATGAAATATGCTGCAATTTCAGGAAAACCATGAATCATATATCTAACAACTCCTAAAGGGATTTCTGAAATTTTGTATTTAGTAAAAATCCCAACAGCTCCAGATATTACACTTGCATTCCAAGCAAGGACAAATATTGCTCCTGCTCCAAAGATTAGAGAGAATACAAGAGTAAATATCATAACATAAACATTATTTTCTAAAATTGACAAAAATCTCAACTCTTTTGTTATAGCTCCTGTTGAACTTATCTGCCTTGTAAAATCATATTGAGCCACGCAATTATCTATATTTCCAGGGCTATTAATCATGCAATAAGTTTGTATCTGCGCATTTAAAAGACTAGAATTTTGCAATAATATAAACCAAAAAGAAAAAGCAACAATAAACCCCAAAAACAGCCACATAAAAGCATACAAAGCATCTTTGTGCATTTTCCACACACTAAAAAAACCCTCAACTTCTTCATCCTCCTCCTCTTCTCTTTTAATCATTTTATACATGAAAGGCAAGGAAAACATCACACAAAAAGTAACAACAATCATTCCAGAATATTGTGACAAAACTATATCTGCTGAAAAAAACCAATGAACTAATAATATAGATAGAGATGCAAAGACTAATCCAATAAAAAACATCTTCCAAGAATTCTTTTCTGCATCTACCTCCCCAAGAATTATCTCAATCATGATTTAGTAAGAAAAATAGAATTTAAAAATGTTCGCGAAGAAGAGAAATATAAAAAAAATAAAAAGAAAAAAATAAAAAATTAACTTCTATCTATAATCTAATATCTAATACAACTAAATTGTCCAGTTGTACTCACACCGCATTTCCAACTAGTTCCTGTTGAGTCATACATGATTATATATCCAGGTTTATTAAATGATCCAGGAAAATTAGGTATTTCAGTTCCAACAACTTCAAGGTTACTTATTTTTATATTACTGCCACTCCCAAGAGGAGCTTTTATATATTCATTATAAAATTGTATACCTCCTCTACCCGGCCCTTGAGTTATTAAGTTTCCATCAATAAAACTTAGATTTGTTGAACGCATCTTCCCAAAAGAATCTCTATAGTAGCTTAAAATTTTATCTGTGTATATATAGTTTGTTTCACAAAAAGTATCTTTATTGCAAGCAGCAGCATTAATATTCTTTGACAGAGTATCAATTTCAGATTTTGTATAAACATCGGCAAAAGCTCCTGTAGTCGTTTCAACTTTAACAGGATTCCCAGTCACTTGTGTTGTTATTACACTCGCAATAACAGCAACTACTAGAGAAATTATAATCACTCCCCAGACTGAAATTCCATTATTATTCACCATTTTTACTCACCTCCTTTCATCATTCTCTATTTTGTTAACTAATTCCCTCAAAATGGGGAATTAGAAAACTTCATATTTTCTTTACTTTTATTTAATCTCACTTAAGTAAGACGCAAACTTTAATAGAAATATATATATATTTAACGTTTTTACAAAATATACATAATGTCAAAAAATCAAAAGAGGTTTAATAAAATACTGAAGGATATAAAATCTGTTAGAATTCAGGGAGCAAGAAACATTGCAAAAGGAGCTTTAAACGCATATCTTTTAGCTCCTGGAAAAAAATCTAAAAAACAACTCCTTTTATCAAGACCAACAGAACCAATGATGGAAAATGTTTTAGATTTAGCAGAGAAAGGCTACCCAAAAAATAAAATTATCGTTCATTTCAAGGATTCTCAAGAAAAAATAAACAAAAGTGTTTTAAGAATTATAAAAAATAACAATACTATCCTTACTCATTGCCATTCTACAAATGTTGTAAATGCTTTAATTTATGCAAAGAAAAAAGGAAAAAAATTTCAAATATATAATACAGAAACACGCCCTTTATTTCAAGGAAGAAAAACAGCATTAGAATTGAGAAATGCAAAAATAAAAGTAACAATGTTTGTTGATTCTGCTTTAAACATCATATTGTCACAAAAAGGCTTAGAGAAAATTAATAAAATTTTCCTTGGAGCAGATGCCTTGACAAAAAAAGGAATTATTAATAAGATTGGAAGCGGTTTAATCGCTGATATTGCAAAAGAACATAAAATCCCTGTTTATATTATAGCTGATTCCTGGAAATTCACAAAAAAGAAAATCCCTATAGAACAGAGAAAATTAAATGAAATATGGGATAGAGCTCCAAAAGGAATTAAGATAAAAAACCCGGCATTTGAATTTGTAGAAAAGAAATATATCAAAGCGATAATAACAGAATTTGGAATTAAAAGATATTCTAATTTTGTAAAAATCGCAGAGAAATATAATTAGTTTATTGGTTTTTATGTTTTTAGGTTAAGCATTTTAATAAAAATATATAAATAATTTTTGGATATAATAAGCACATTATAACTATTCTATAATAAAAAAGGCGATAACTATTTTTTCTATATTTATTCACTTTTTTCTCTTTTTCCTTCAATTTCTTTTTGGATTTCTTCAACCGCCTTTTCCATTTCATGCCCCAGTTCATGCAATGAAGAATTCATAAATTCTTGGACTTCATGGAGTTTTTTTATTTGCTCTTGAATGAGTTCTTGGGTTTCAGCAATGCTTTTTACAACAAGATTTTTGCTTCCTATATCTACTAAAAGATTCTCTTCTATTATTTTAGATTTTATGAATATTCCTCTCCCAATAGGAGCCATTATTTCTTTGCCCTTAGAATTTTTTAAATCTTCTAAATCTATTTTTAATTTGGATAGTTCATTAAAGCTTTGTTCTATCATTTGCAGTTGCCTTTGCAATTGCTCTGATTGCTGTTCTAAAATCCCTATCTTATAAATTAATTCTTCTTTATTCATTCAGAACTAAAAAAATTAGGGGTTAAAAAGCTTGTGTATAGGAATTTTTCCTTATTCTACTTTTAAAAATTTTCTTAGAATCATGCTGATAATTATTGCAGATAAAAGGTAAAACCAAAACCAAGAAAAAAATCCAAAAAACTTAAAGTCAGGCATAATAGCAAAATAATCTGCAAACCATCTAAAGAACAAGACAAACGGCACAGCTGTAAAAATTAAAGGCCTCATGCTGTGTTTCATCAATTCTCCTGTTAAAGGCATTAATTCCTTCTGCACTTCCATCATTTTTTCAGGATTATCTTTTAATTGTTTTGCCCTTTCATTAATATCTTTCTGTTCTTTTTTCAGTCTTCTTATTTCTGCTTGATTAGTTCCATACTTTTGCACTAATGTAGAGATTAAAGTTATAATAAAAACTGCTATTAACATCCCATAGGTAACATTCCAATTTAATAATTTTCCAGCACTAGGATCTAAAATTGCATGCACAGAATTTTTTATTGCGGGAATAGAATTCCATAAACCTGCAATTACTATTGAAAGAATCATTACTAAAAATATAAGCTTGAAACTTCCTTTTTTATCCATCTTTAAAATAGCGAACAGGCATTTTTAAATGTTATATATACTTACAGCTAAAACACTTTATCATTATTTTTGCTCACTTAGTTCGCAGATTAATTAATTTTGAAATATAGTGAAAGTCGTAAATAATTGACCAAAATTGTATGACTTTCCCTCAATAGTCAAGGCGCAAATAGATAAATTTCAGCGTCCTTGACTATATAATTAATTTATAGAGTGTTTAATATTAGCTCATTTTTACGAAGATCAATATTTTTTCTTATTCTCATGCACCGCTAATAAATTTTCTTACAGAAGGATTCATATCTACTTGGTGCTCTTTAGCAATATTCTGGTAGAACTGGAACATTATCATAATAACTAGCAGTATTGCAGTTCCTCCAACCAAAGCACCTAATAAATCACTAATAGCAGCCAATAAACCAACGGCAATTCCTCCCATCACTGTTAAAGGCATGATGTACCTGTCTAATATACTTTCTAAAACCCTATTATCTTGTCTGAATCCAGCAATTTGCAGCCCAGACGCAGCTATTTTATTTGCTTGCGCCTTTGAATCCATTCCAGATGTTTTAACCCAAAATATAGCAAACACTGTTGAAAACAAAACAAAAAAGAATATATGCGTTATTGATTGAAGCAGATATATCCACAAAAACCCCCCCTTTAGAGTCAATTGCAAAATATCAGTGGAACCTAACCAGAAAGCAAAACCTGAAACTGCTTGCCCATTAATAAAATGCCCTAAAAAAGTGAAATACGAAGATACCTTTGCTATTCCTGTACATCCTTCAGAAATTGTTGCATTTGTTATATTAGATGCAATTTCTGGATTAATGCAGATGGAAGCAGCATTTTCTACTATTCCTCCAAGCAACTGCAAATTTGCAATTAATGCTGCAGTTAATATTACTGGAATAACAGAAGCATAAAAAAATGATAAAGGCCACTTGACAGAATAGCCCCTTATTCTTCCAAAACTTAAAGGAATTTCAACCTTTAAAGACTGAACCCATACAATAATTAAAAATATTATAGCTGTTACAAGAACAGCAGCTAATGCAGATATAAATTCTGTAGGAGCATTATTTATTATGGATTGTATCATTACAAAAAACTTACCGCTGCAAGCAGTCCCAGAAAAATTCAAAAGGCAATTTTCTCCTTGCTGATTTATAAACTGGAATGCTGAGGTGATTAATCTCCATGAAACTCCTGCTCCAATAAATAGACTAACTCCTGAACCAAATCCCCATTTAGTTGTAACTTCATCCATATAAAAGATTGCTAATCCTCCTAAAATTAATTGAGCTATAACTATAGGAGCTAATCCAGGCATTGCTTGAAGTCCTTGCATTAATACATAAACCAATGCTTCAAAGATTATGAAAAATAAAACTAATAATTTTTGAATTCCTTGGAAAAATTTTCTTCCTTCTTCTGAAGATGTATCTATCTTTAAAATTTCTGCACCAGTTAATAACTGCAGTATAATAGAAGCCATAACTATAGGGCCAATACCTAAAGAAATAATACTTCCAAAATCTGTTCCAAGGATTATAGCTAAGTATTTAAATCTCTCGAGGGCATTATTTGACAATCCATAAAGAGGAACATTAGCAAGAACAAAAAAAGCGACTAATATCACAAGAGTCCACTTAAGTTTAGTATTAAAACTTAATTTTTTTTCCTCGGGTTTTGTAACTTCTGGAATGAAGTTAAATATATTTCTTAAATCAGCCATTTTTTATTTTAAAATGGCTGATTAGAAAATTGCCTGTTTTCTTTATCGCCATTTTTTATCATATTTTTTATTTTAAAATGGCTGATTAGAAAACCGCAAGAATTTATAATTCTTGGGGCATCCAAAAACTTATAGTTTTTGGTGTTGCCTGTTTTCTTTATCGCCATTTTTTATCAACTATTCAGCAGATGAATCTATCTTTTCTTTCACTACTTTTTTATCAATATATATTTCTCCACCAGCCTTTTTTACTTTATCAATTGAACTTTCTGAAGCTTCTTTTGCTTTTATAATTAATTTGTTTCTTATTTCCCCATCTCCAAGAATTTTATATCCTTTAAGATTTATTTCAAATCCATCTTTTGTTTTTTTAGCAATTCCTTTTCTAACATAATTATCAAGATTGTCTTCAACAGTCTGCAAGTTTATTCTTTTTCTCTTATCTTTCTCTGTTCCCCTGCTTGTTATTCCTTGTTTTCCAAAATAATTATTTCCATAGAGTTTAGTTATTAATGTTTTCTTTTGGTCTGCTCTTTTTCCTGTTCCAGCCATTCCTTTTCCGCCCCTATGCCCCTTTTTCTTATGTTTCTTTCTAGCACCCCATCCATGAGTTCCTGCTTTTCTCCCACGCATCTTTTTGGACTTTCTTGTTTTGTGTGTTTTGATTGTCATTTTACAGCATTCTCTCTATTAATTTATTTATTTCTTCTCCATTATCGCCCAAAACTCCTTTAGGAAAATGTATCTTTGAATCTATTCCTCCTCTTGGTGGATGAAGCCTGAAAAAAGGCTTTATATTCAATTCTTCATAATCCTTTTTTCCAGCAATTAATTCTCTTGTTGCAGTTTTCAAATCAGTTTTTTTAGTTTTATCAATTAATCTTCCTCTTTTTTCCATTAATTTTTGGAATGTATCTTCTTTAATATCTCCAAAAGCAACAAAATCTCTTAATTTTTTAACCATGCCTAATTTTTCTTTTCCAGGTTTGATTAGAACAATACATATAAATTTTCTTCTTAATCTTAATCTCGAGAGAGTTTCTTTTATATTTCTATCAACTCCCACCTGCCCCCTTATTCTTATTATGGCTATCATTTTAAACTCCAAAAACTATCTCACTATATTGTTTATTATATTGGCGAACAGTTTCTTTTGATAATAAATTAAATTTCCTTACAATATCTCTTTTTTTAATATATTCAAATGCTGCTTCTACATATTCAAAGAAATTTTTTTTCTCATCTATACTCCTGATCTTATTTAGACTAGTTTCTAAGGCATTAACTGGGATTCTAAGTACATCAAAAACAATTCGTTCATCTTCAAATTCATCTTCCCCTATTTTAACCATTTTTCCTGTTTTCATTTTTTAGATCTCCTTGAAGCTTTTTTAAGAGCATCCACACAAGCTTTAACAAGATTAGCAGTTGTTCTTCTGCTTCCAAAAGTTTTACTATAACAATCTTTAATTCCAGCAAGGCTTAATACTTTTTTTAGTTCTCTTGCGACAACTAATCCTGTTCCTTGCGGTGCAGGAATTAAATTAACCTCAACACTTCCTGATTTTCCAGTAACTTTAAATGGAATAGTGTGTTTTTCACTGCAAGAACAATCAAAACTTGAACAAGCCCTGTTTACTTTAAAGATATTTAATTTTGCTTTTCTTAAAGATTTATCTCTTGCAGGAAGAGTTTCACTCGCTCTTCCGCTTCCAACCCCAACATGCCCGTTTTCGTCTCCAACAACTACCATTGCAGAGAATGTAGGAATATTCCCCTCTTTTGTTTTTCTTTGAGTTTGTTTCCAAGCCCTTCTTTTTCCCCCTCCAAATTTTCCCTTTGACTGTCCAATTAATATTAAATCTGATTTTAAATCTAATAAAGAATCAACTATTTCTACCTCAAGTATTTTCATATCATTATCAAGAATTTCATTTATATTTTTTATTTCTCCAGCTCTTACCCTTCTGCCAAGTTTTGTTTTTGGAGTCCAAGAAACAATTTTTTCTACTTCTTTTTTTACAGGTATTTCTTTAATTAACTGTTTTTCGATTAACTCTATAGGTTCTTTAATCATTTCAATTTCTTCAAGATTATTTTTTTCTGACATTTTTATTTCTCTCCCTTAACTATATTGGATTTAATTTTATCGAACTGGCCGTATATTTTATTTTTCAAATTTTTTCCTTTTATGCTGTCTTCACTTGGAAAAATTTCTTTGTTTTTATTGAATTCCATTTTTACTCCTGCATCTATAACTCCTTTAAGAAACCCATAAACTTTTGATTTAGGAGTACTTCTTATCATACCAATGTCAAGTATAGGAGTTTTCAATTTATCATTTAAAATAGTTTTTCCTGCAAGCAAACCAGTTAAATATGCTGCAGTTATAGATTTTAAACTTCCACTCATTTCTTCAGCCCAACCATGGTTAAGCAATTTCCTGGAATCTAATCCAAAAACAACTTTGTCTTGGGCCTGCTTGCTTTCTACATACTGGGCTATAATATATCTATTTGTCTTTCTAAATATTAATCTTGGAGCCCCGGCTTTCAATAGCTTTAATCTCTTTCCATAATCTGTTTTTTCTTCTTTTCTTCTTCTTTTAAATGTTTTTTTCATTTTAATTAAACACGATTTACTTCGTTAACTCCTGTATATATTCCTTTAAATGTGCTTTGCTTTTGAATATTCTATTTCTTATTTTTTTCCTTATTTCATTTGATTCATCTTTAGTTATTTTTTCTTGTTTTTTCATTTCATTTGCAAATCTTCTTAACTTTCTTGTGCTCAATATATATTCTCTTTTAGAGCTTCTCGCTATTTTTCTTATATTTCCAGGGCTTCTTGATTTTCTTTTATTTACTCCTTTCCTTCCCTTTATTCTTTTTATTATTATTGCTCCTTCACGAACCAAATCCCTTATATCTTGCTTTGTTATTGCTTCTTTTATCTCATCCAATCTTGATTTTACAAACATTATTCTTTCTTTTCCAACCCCAAATGTTCTAACTGCCAGGGCCTTTTTCTTAGACAGGTTCATTCTTTCTTATCCTCCTTAATATCTTTCTTTGCTTTTTGTTCTGGCTTTTTTTCAGAATTTTTTTCTGCTTCTTTCTTTTGATTTATTTTCCTTTCAATTTTTTTCAGGAATTTTTTTATATTCAAATTAAATATTTCTATTTTCTTCTCATTTGCTTTTTTTACAATTTCTATTTTTTTCTTATTTCCTATATTCCCTAAAATCGCTATTGAGTCTTTTCCTATTTTCTCTAAATCTTTAAGGGTAATTACAACTATAGGTGTTTTTTCATTGATCTTTCCTTTGAGTTTTCTAGAATTTCCATATCCTATGCTGACTGTTGCAGGATAACCTCTTCTTTTCTCTCTCATTTTATTGTCCCTTCCTTTAGGTTTTCTCCAGATATGCTTTTTCTTTCTACCTTTTCCTATACTAGGATGTCTCTTATAGTTTCTTCTTATAAATTTCATTACATTTCCCTCCCAGCTTTATTAGTTATAAATATTCCATCTTGGAAAGTTCTCCTGTCTTTTCTGGGAACAATAGTAGCCTTTTCAAAATTAGCTGCAGTTTGTCCTGCTATTTCTTTGTTTATTGATTTTACAATTATAATGTCTTTTTTAATTTCGACTTCTGCTCCCGGAAGTATTTGTACTTTTCTTGATATTTTTTCTCCTAAGAAATTTTTGACAATTGCTTCATTTTCTTTAACTTCAACACCCATTGGGAAGTGCGAGAAACATACTTTTAATGTGTATTCAAATTTTTCCTGGACTCCATGAATCATATTTTTTATGTGTTTTATTGTTGTATTCATAAGTCTCTTTTCTTTTTTGGAAGATTTTTTGCATTCAATTATTATTTTATTGTCTTTTTTCTCTATTTTTGCCTTGCCAATTTGAAATTCTTTTTTGTTTTCTCCAAGTTTCCCTTTTACTTTTATGACATTTTTATCTATACTAACCTCAACTCCCAAGGGTATTTCAATTTCTTGCGATAATTCTTTTTTCATTTTAATAGAAATATGCTATCAAGCATCCTCCTATGTTTTGTTCTATTGCCTCTTCATGGGTTATTAATCCTTTATTTGTAGACACTATTATTGTTCCAATTCCTCTTGCTGGAAGATATCTTCTTATGTATTTTTCAATCTGATCTTTCTTTATAGTAAATCTCGGCTTTATAGCCCTGCAATCAAGAATATCTCCAATTGTTATTTCTATGCTTTTTTCTTTTCCATTTATCTTATAATTTTTTATTGCTTCCCTCTGCTTCATTATTTTGAAAATTTCAATTAAGAAATTTGAGATATGGGTTATTTTTACCTTATCCTTTCTTGCATTCTTTGCGTTTTTTATCTTGTTTAATGCATCAGCAATTATATCTTGTGACATCTTATTCTCCTTGTATTTTATGAATATTTTTTAAATCCAATTTCCTTTGCTATTTCTCTGAAGCAGTGTCTGCATAGGTTCAAATTATATGCTCCTATATGTGCTCCAAATCTCCCGCATCTTTCGCATTTATTTACACTTATTCCATATTTTCTTTCTTTAGGCTTGTTGTGTTTTAGGAATTTCTGTGCAACTGCAGGTTTGTTCTTCAATTGCTTCAATATTTTTTTCCAATCACTTGCAGTCATTTTAATTTTTATACAAATTTTGTCTGGAAATTGTCTTCCATAAATTTAATTATTTTTTCTTTGGAAATATTTTGTTTTTTAGAGACCTTCCCAGTCTTTATTTTTTTTAGTTTAACCCTCCCCCCTATTCTCCTAAAAACAACAGTTACATCCAACCCCATAATTCCAATATCTCTCTGATATTCAATTCCAGGTATTTCTATATACTCTTTAATTCCAAAGGAAAATGAATTTTCACTTATTTGTTTTCTTCTTATCTCATTCTCTTCTGCTGCCAGCATTCTTTTAAGCAATTCTTCAAAATTTTTTCTTATTGTTACAACAGCCCCAACTTCCAAACCAGGCCTCACTCCAAATGCAGGGATTCTTTTTTTGGATTTCATCTTTGCTGGTTTTTTTCCAGTAATAATTTTTAGCAATTTAACCCCCTTCTCTAAATTTTCTGCAGTTCCGCCTAAACTTAGAACAACTTTCTCTATCTCTACTTTTAAAATTGGGTTTTGTTTATCCATATTATTCGATAATTATTATTTGTTTAATTAGCACATTTATTTTCTTATCCTCTTTAGTATTTAACTCTACCATTTTTTGCTTGTTATCTAATTTTTCTATTTTTCCATGAGCTCCTATATGTTTTCCACCTATAACTAAAACATCCACCCTTTCTTTTAATTCCAAGCATTTCTCTATTTTATTATCTTTAAAATAAACAATTACGGAATCACCTACATTGCATTTTATATGTGAAATGCTATTTGTTCCGTCGCTGAAATTCAATTGTATTTTTTTATTTTTTAATGTTTTCTTATTTATTACTTTCACAATTTTCCTCTCAGCCTCTTTATCTTTTACTTCTTCTAATTTGAATTTTCCTTTTTCATCCAAAGATAATCTATAATTTTTTTGAATAGGGATAATTGTTAATATATCAAAAAGCTTTAATGGTCTTCTATCATCAAAAACAATTTTTCCATTTATTTTTATTTGTTTTAATCTTAATGATTTCTTTGCTTCATTTCTATTTCTTGTTATTTTCAACATATCTCTCAGGACTATTAATGTAGGGATTCCATTTGTTAAATCAGATTTAGGCCTTACTACATAGGCTGTACCCTTTCTTGGTATTGGCCAGCTTCTTGGAGTTGCTTGTCTTTTTAAGTACATTTTATTTATCTTTCCCCTTATTTTCTTCCTTTAATTTTTCTTTTCTGTTTTCCTTTTCCATCTCTGAAGCCTCTTTTTTCAAAAGAGAGCTCTGTTTGATTCTCATTTTATCATCCAAGTTTAATTCAATTATCTGCAAATTTGAAATAGCAATAGAAACATTAGCCTTGCTTCCGTCGTGTTTCTTAACTTGCATTCCTTCTACATATGCTCTTTGTTTTTTTGAATTAACTTTTAAGACTTTTCCTTGTTTGCCCCTGAATTTTCCCCTCATAATCTTAACTTTGTCATTTTTTCTTATTTCTATGTTTCTTCTTCCATGTTTTTTTCTAAGATCTTTCGCGAGATTAGCGCTCAAAAATTTTCTTCTTAAGTGCAACGGGGCTTTTGCCAGGTATTTTCTCTGTTTTCTCGGTTGTTTGCTTGATTTCCACGATTTTGAAAAATCTTTCTTCATTTTTGACCTCTTGATTGATTAGGAAAATGTTTATTTAAACCCCTCATTATTTCATGCCCTAAAAATGATCCAATTAAATCGACGAGTGCTCCTATCAGGTATTTCGGTTCTGATTGTCCTAAATCTTCCAGGAGTCCCTTTCGAAATTCCCTAAGTACTTCATTATATGGTATCTCTTCATAATATTCTGGTAGATATTCTTGTTCTTTTTTCATTTTAATAAATTATAGAGGCGATTTTAGCAACTTGCGCCCATCGCTCTAAAACCTCCCTTGCAATAGGGCCCTTTATTTGCGTTCCTTTTGGGTTTCCTTTTTCATCCTTGAGTATTGCGACAGCATTATCTTCAAATGCAACTCTTTCTCCTGTTAATCTTCTATAAGATTTTTTCTGCCTTACAATAACAGCATCAAACACTTTTCCCTTCATTTCTGGAATTCCTTTTCTTATAGATACTTTAATCCAGTCAGCAACTTTAGCATTAGTCTGTTTTCCTTTTTTAGCCTTTGATTTTTTTACTCCTGTTATTTTAACAACTTTTGCTCCGCTATTATCTGCAGCTACCATTAACGAGCCTAAATTCAATCCTGCTGTTGTTCTTGCTGATACAGCTTTCATTTTCCTTTATCTCTTAAATTTAATTTATCTTGAGCATCTTTTATTTTTTCTATTGCTACAAAATGGATTATCTTGCTTAAAGGTCTGCATTCTTGAACTTTAATATAATCTCCTATTTTCATCGAATCTTCCATGCATTTTGGGAGTCTTGCATGAATTCTTGTTCTTGATTTAGAATATCTCTCGTATTTTTTTACATAAATGCTTCTTTCAAACTCTATTACAATTCTCTTAGGGAATTTTTTGATAACAGTTCCTTCAAAAGTCTTTCCCCTTGCCTTTAAATTTCCATGAATGTGGCAGTCTACATCATTACAAATGTTGTTTGGAGTTTCGACTATCTTTTTCCCTTTCTCTTGTTTTATTGTTTTTTCTTTTTCCATTTTTTCTTTTCTCTCTGAAGTCTCTTTTTAAAAGAGAGCTCTTTTTCACCTTCAATTTTTTGTGTATGCGTTTTTTGTTTTACTCTTCTATTGAACTTTCTTCAAAATCCAGCTTTATAAGGATTGGTTTTACTTTTTTCTTGTGGTCTCCTTGAAGTTCGACTTCGCCGTCTCTGTATGTTCCTCCGCAAGCAAGCTCATTTTTTAGAGCTTTTGCGATTTTTTTCATGTCAAATCCCTTGTCAAATCCAGTCACTATCGTAGCTATTTTACCATATCTCTTTTTTTCAAGAGATATTTTTATTCTCTGCGAACTCTTTACGATTTGTTCGCATACACATGCCTGCATTGGCAGGCCGCATTTTGGACATATATCCATATTGTTATTTTGTTGTTTTTCTCTCTGAAGTTTCCATATTTAAAGGAGAACTTTTGTTGAGTGTGAGTATTCTAGCAATTATTTTTTTTATTTCTCTTTTATTCGATTTGCCGGATTTCGCCGCATTAGCCTTTGATTTAATTAATTCAAATTTTAATTCTTTTAATTTCTTCTCTATATCTTCCTTGCTCATGTTTTTAATATCTTTAATTTTTAATACTGCCATTTTTATTCAAGTTTTTCCTTTTTGGTTTTCTTTGTTGTTTTTTTCGTTTTTTTCTTTGGTTTTTCTTCTATTTTTTCCTTTTCTGAAGAAACATTCATTCTCAATCTTCTTAATAACTCATCATTTACCTCTATTTTATCATGCAATGGAGCATCAGGAGACAAAATACTTACTTTTATTCCAACTGTTCCTGGCTTTGTCTGTGCAACTGCTTGCGCCCTGTCTACAACTTTAGCAGTATCTCCTGTTTTTTTCAAATATCCTTGTGAGAATCTCCATTGTTTTGCTCTGCTCGAAGGCAATTTTCCAGATAATCTCAGCTCACATCCCATTGCTCCAGCATTCATAACTTTCTGCAGAGTTTTATATGCAATAACTTTGAATTTCATAGGCCCTAATCTCTCTAAACTCATTGCTATTTCATCTGCAATCAATTGCGCATCAAATTCCGGCTTTAATATTTCATTAATTTCTATATGTGGATTTTCAAGTTTGAATTTTTTCTTTAAAACATTTGTTAACTCTTCTATTTTTTCTCCTTTTCTCCCTATTACTAATCCTGGTTTGTTTGTTGAAACAATTATTTTTTCTCCGATTGGCGTGTATTCTATTCCAACTCTGCTTATTTTTCCTTTTCCAAGAATATTTTTAATATTTTCTCTAATAGCAAATTCTTCTTTTTTTAATTCAACTATTTTTTTCTCTTCCATGTTTATTTTTTCCTTCCAGTTTTTCTCTCTCTTGCTATAATTGTAACATGAGTTCTTTTTTTTCTAGTTCTTCCAAATCTTCCATAAGGCATCATTGCTTTATTTGCAAAAGCTTCAACAATTATTGGGTCTTCAAGTCCATTATATGTTGCATTTGCGCTTAAACTTCTCACAAGCATTATAAAACACTTTGCTGTATTTGTTGCATATATTCCTCCGGCAATTCCTTTTCCTTTTCTATGCGCAAATTCTCCTTTACTCGGAACTGCCTTTTTCATAAGGACTACTTTTTGAAGATCATCTAATGCTTTTTCTATGGATTTTTTCTTGACAAAATTACAAAACGCTCCTGCCTTTTTTGTTGATATTGGAAGGCTTTTAGCATTAATTACTGCTTCTTCTTTCTTGATTTTGTGTTCTGGCTCTTTCTTTTTAGTTTTTCCTCCTGCTTTTTCTTCATGAGCATGATTATGTTTTTGAGTGTGACTATGTTCTTTATGAATATGTTCTTCTTTCTCGTTGTGTTTTATTGTTTCTCTGTTATCCATTTTTATTTCTTGGCTTTAGATTTTGATCCCTTTGTAGCACCAATTCCTGCGCTTCCATGTTTGACCTTTGATCTTGTTGGAGCAAACTCTCCTAATTTATAACCAAGCATATCTTCAGTAATATCAACCGGAAGGAATTGTTTCCCGTTATACACACCGATTTTCATTCCAACCATTTCTGGGACAATTACTATTCTTCTATTATGGGTCTTTATTTGTTTCTTTTTTCCTAATTTTTCTTTGCTTCTATGGATAAATTTCTCTATATCTTGAAATTGGCTTAAAATATATCTTCTATCTTTAGATTTTACTAACTTTGCAAATTCTCTTACATCTAGCTTTTTCAAGTCTTCAAGGGTCTTTCCCCTATATGTAAATTGTTTTTTAGTTTCTTTTTCTTCTGTCATTTTATCTTTTCCTACCAGTTCTCTTTGGTCTTATTAATCCTACTTTGGCTCCAGGAGGTGCGTTTCTCTTAGCAATCTTACTCTTAATTCTTTTACCTCTACCACTTCCAAATGGGTGATCTATCGCATTAAACTTCACAGCTGAAGTTCTCGGCCAAAATTTATTTCTCGCTTTCATCTTAAAAAATTTGCTTCCTGCTTTTACAAATGGCTTATCTAATCTTCCTGCTCCTGCAATAACTCCAATAACAGCTCTGCAATTTTCATTAAATTCTTTTCCTTTTTTTGAAGGCATTAAAATCTCAATTTTTTCTCCAACAACTCTATTAACTACTGCATTATTTCCGCTAGTTCTTACAAAAACTCCCCCATCATTAGGTCTTGATTCTATGCAATAAATATTTGTATTAATTGGAATATCTTTTAATTTCAAAATATTTCCTTCAATTATTGTTTTTTCATTAAAATTTATTTCTTGTCCTTCATACATTCCTTTAAATGCAGGAATATAAAATTTTTTACCCTGCCATCTTATTTCCGCCATAGGTGTTGAATGTGCTGATGAATTGAAGAGTCTTGCGACTTCTCCAATTCCTGTTAAATTCCTTGGATATCCAATTCTGTAAATATAAGCTTTTTTTCTGACTTGATAAGTCATGCTTCCATGCCCTCGCGCTTGTTGAATTATTGTCTTTCCCATTTTAATAAAATTTATTTAAAGTTAAATGTTCTAAATCTATCTCGGTTTGAATCCCATTCCTTGATAATAATCCTCTCAACAAATCTAAATCACTTTTAGAGACGGAATAATTTTTTTGATGTTTTTTAATATTAAGAGGAGAGAGAATCACTCTTTCTACGCCTATTTTATTTAATTTATCTGATAAATCTACTGCAAAGCTTAATTCACAGCAATGGGCAGTTAAATAAACTTCCTTCCCTTCTATTTCCATATAAGCATGAAATAAAGGTCCCTCATCTGTCCCATGAGACTCTCTACAGATACCAATTTTTAAGGCTTCGTTACTATTTAGATTATTAATTGCTCGGATTATTTCAGTATTTTTCTCTGCCATTTTACATCAATCCTAATTTCGTTGCTATATCAATAGCAGGAAATTCTGGCTTTAATTGAATATAAGCATATTTTTTATTGTCTTTTATGTGGGTATTTATCCTTTTTATTTTAACATTAAAAACTTCTTCAAATTCTTTTTTAATTTCTGGTTTTTTTATTTTAATTCCCATTTCAAATACTAAAGTGTTTTTAGCTTCAATCATCATTACAGCTTTTTCAGTAATAATTGGTTTCATTTTTATTCTTTATTCTTGGATTTAATAGATATTCTGGAACTTTAAATTTAGTATATTCTGGAAAAATGGTTTTTCCATAAATTAATCTTGAAAAGCATTCTGCAGTTAATTTTGCATCTTCTAATGCGTTATGGGGGTTGCCTTCTCTTTCTACTTTTCCATCTTTAATTGCTCTTCTTTTATCTTCTATTCCCACAAATTTTAATATTTTAGATAAACCCATATCGCTATGATCCCCATCAATTAAAAATCTTCCATTTTCTTGAAAATATCTTTGTTGTGCGAGAGTATGCAAATCAAATGCTCTATGATAGATTGGCCAAAATGGATCTTTTTTAAAATATTTTAAAGATTTAAGAGTTATAAATCCAATATCAAATTGCGGATTGTGGCATAATGCGGTCTTTACTTCACAAAACCCCCTCCACTCTAGAAAACTTTGTATTAATCCTCTTTGAGATTGTTTTCCCCTACTTCTTAATTCTTCTTCGGTTTTTTCTGTAACAACTAGAGCTTCTGGTTCAATAATATCTAAAGCATCAATTCGTGCTTCCTGCAAAAAGACATTTTCTGGATTTTCTATTTCTAGTGCACCAATCTGCCAAATTCCACAACAAGACATATCAATTCCACTTGTTTCTATATCTAAAGATATCATTTTTCTTTTTCCTCCTTAGTTTTATTAAGCCTTTCATTTAAATCTTTAATTGCATTTTCAGTATAAATTGTTAATTTTCCTTGTCCACCATTAGATAAATCAATAACATTAAGGTTTGAAACATTCTTGCTTTCAATAATATTTGTTTTTATTTTTTCGCTGTTTCCTAAAACAATTAAGGCTCCTGCTGTTTCTTTGTATTTTCTCCCTCTTCGCTTTCCTTTTCCAGCTCTTATTGATTTTTTTGAAATAGCAGCACCAAAAGCCTCCCCCAAAACCTTTCCTAAGGTTTCTACAACTTCCTTTGTTTTCAATTCTGTTATTTTTCCGTCCACAACAAACGGAGCATTAATATTTTTTTCTCTTAAATTTTCATATTTCTTTTTTATTTCTTTTGGGTTTGCACTTGCACTTAAAGCAGACAGCAAGGCGATTCTCAATTCTTTTCTGTTTATTTTATTAGCATTAATGGTTCCTTCAACTCTAGGAGGATGCGCTCTTCTACCTCCCCTAGTAGATGGAATTTCAGCCCCAATCCAGTTTATTCTGTTTCCTTTCTTAGAAATTATTTTTCTTGGAATTCTTGACCTTCCCTGCCCATAATGAGTTTTCCAGACATGTCTTCTGTGTCTTATTAGTCCTGAAGCAGAGTGCTGTTTTCCTGCAACAGGTGAAGGAGCATAAGGCTGTTTTGATTTTCTTGATTCTATTATTTTAGAGATTATATCTTCTCTTATTTTCTGCTTGAAAAATTCAGGCATCTCAATTTCTTTTATTTTCTTTCCTTGAATATCTAAAACATTTATTTTTTCATTCATCTTAACTCAATAACCTCATAATTTTTTTTAGCTTGTTTTCTTGTTTCTCTAAGAGCAGAAGTCATTAATAATTGTCTTTTTGCTGGCCCTTGTACAGAGCCATAAACTACCACGTAATCTGTTTTAATATCTCCGTAATTTTTAATCCCTTTAAATTTTTCTTCAGCTTTTCCAATATCCACTAATTTGTTATTATAAATTACTCTTGAAAACATCCCTAATTGCCCTGCCATAGGAGCTCTGAAAGTTACTCTTGCAGGATGCCATGGACCCAAACTTCCAGGTCTTCTCACACCCTTTTCTGACTTATGAGATTTGAGAGTGATTCCAAATCTTTTTACAGGCCCCTGTAATCCCTTACCCTTTGTCAAACCCCTTAAATCAACAAGATTTCCTTTTCCAAAAATATGAGTTACAGAAATCTCCTTATGTAAGTTATCTTTAATAAAATTCATTTTATCATCTAAACGCCCATTCAATCCTAATTCTGATAAGTCTGGAGTTTTTTTTATGTTTGTTTTTTTAACCAAAGAATAAACAATAACCTTAACATCATCGTAATCTTCTAATTTAATATTTTCTAATTTATTTTTATAGATTTTAGGAAGTTTTAATTTTCTTTTTAATTCCTTTTCTAATCCTTCATTTAAAACCTCTTTTGCAACTTTTCCATATTTATAGAATCGTATAGAGAGTATCTTCATAGGAGGACACTCAAGAATTGTTACCGGAATTATTTTTGTCCTGTCTTTTGTCATAGAATTAGGAGTATTGTCTTTTACATAAGCAGAACTCATTCCCGCTTTATAGCATATAAAACCTTTAAGATTTTTTCCAGAATTAATTCCACTCCAGTTTACTCTAGGTAAAAACTTTCTAGCCCTTTTTCTAGGCCAGATTTGTAAACTTCCTTTTCTTGGTGCTCTTGGTGCTGCCATTTCTTATTTATGATACTTATCAATTGTGCGGATAACATTTTAATTTACCTGGAATAAAATACATAGAAAAAGTGGGTTTTTAAGGCTTTTCATTCTTCTGAATTGTTAAAGCTTCGCAAGAAATCTGTCTGCTTTAGCGGACAGATGAATTGCGTCTGATTCTCGATAATTATTTATTTCTAATCTGATTATAAAAAATGAGCTAGTTGTAGCTCATTGAATCACAACAATGTAGCTAGAGGTTTCTCATAAATAAACTTTTCGGAGGATGTCATACTAAGTAAGAGTAACTACTATATAGATACAACGTAATCGAAAGATTTATAAAGTTTATATTTCTATAAAAACTATGATAACTAAAGAACTAAATGGTGGAAGAATAAGAATAGCTAGAACCGAAATGGATTATAAGCACGGAAATGGGATTTTAACAAGTGCTTATCCTCTTGAAGGACCAGGAACTCACCAAAAAGTTATGGGTGCAATTACAAAAGGAAAATTACTAAGACCTACAACTGCCCAGACATTTTCTTTAATAGATTTTGCATTAAGCAATCCAGATAATAAACAATGCAAGGATATAGTTTCCAGAGTAAAAAACCAATGGCTATTGACGACTACTGAGAATTTATGGGGAAAAGAAGATGTTATTCTTTATGATAATATTGATGGAACTATGCCAACAGATAGGGCAAGTTTAATAAAAAGAATGAAAGATGGAGATAAGGCAGTAAGATTAGTTAAATATGGATTTAAGACAGGAAACCAGTCAGTTTCAGATTTAGTTGCAAATTCTTATATAATTGGACAAGTTACAGATAAAGATTTCGCTGAAGATGTTGTAGCAAGAGTTGCTGAAAAAATAAGCAGAAAAGCACCTTATGTTGGTGCTTTAGACTCTCAAAATAGAGATTTGAAAAAATATACCGCGGTGGATTCGGACTGGCTTGGTGTCAGGTTGTATGTCCATGGCTACTACCATGCTGATGTCGGGTATGGTTTTGCGTCTGGGGTATTGCCAAAAAGCGCCGAAGGCGCTTCGTAAAAAAATAAGTAAAGGTTTATTAATTCTTATTTTAGTTAATTTTTGTCTTAGCGATAAGCTAGGGCTACATGCCAATTTATCAAGACATATTTGATTTTATTTTAAGTCATAAAATACAGATTTTCCTTACGAGGAATTTCAGTGATAGGAAGGTAAACTGGCTACATAACTATCCGCGGTGAATTCGAACTGGAATGGTGACAGGTTGAATGTCAATGGCAACTACCATGCTGATGTCGAGTATGGTTATGCGTCTGGAATAGCTCTAACTCCTAAGACTTTATACTTATTATGGAAACTAATAACTTATATGAGCAGATTTATAATTTGTCTAACTTAATTCTTGCTTGGAGAAAAGCAAGAAAAGGCAAGACTAAAAAGAACTATGTTATTGAATTTGAAGCTAATTTATTTAAAAATCTAATCAGCTTGTCAGATAAGCTAAAAAATCAGACATATAAGCCAGAACCTCTAAAGAACTTTGTGTTAAGAGACCCAAAAACCCGCAAAATTTCAAAGTCTGCCTTTCCCGATAGAATAGTTCATCATGCAGTTGTTAGAATAATTGAGCCACTTTTTGACAAATCTTTTATTTATGATTCTTGTGCGAACAGAGTAGGAAAGGGGAATTTATTTGCACTTAAAAGATTTGAATTATTTCAGAGAAAAGTTACTAAAAACAATAGCAGAATTTCCTTTTGTTTGAAAGCAGACATAAAGCATTATTTTAAAGAAGTTAATTACAAGATTTTAATAGAAATTTTAAGCAGAAAGATTAAAGATAAAAAAGTTATTTGGTTGATTGGTCAGATTCTTAATAACAGCCCGAACTCGTTCGGGGGGGGGGGCGAACGAGTTTTTGCGAGAAAGGAATGCCTCTCGGCAATCTAACCTCCCAATTCTTCGCCAACGTTTATCTTCACGAATTGGATTGGTTTGTTAAGAATAAGTTACGGGCTAGATATTATATTAGATATGTAGATGATTTTGTTATTCTTCATAATTCTAAGGAACAACTAGAAGTGTGGAAAGAGCAAATAAACAGATTATTGAAAGAAAAATTAAAGCTAGAACTACATTCTCAGAAATCTAAAATAATTCCTCTATCAAGAGGAATTGATTTTGTAGGGTTTAGAAAATTCTATCACTATAACTTGTTAAGAAAGAAAAATTTAAGAAATATAATATTCAGAATAAGACAACACAAAAGCGGAGAATTAAGTAAGGAAAAACTATTAGAAAGTTTTAATGGTTGGAACGCCTATGCAAAGTGGGCTAATAGCTTTAAGTTAAGGAGGAATGTTGTAAAAGCTATTTATGCACCCATCCCTAGCTCCCTTTAACTTAACAATTCTTCATTCTTCCCCTTCACACCTCAAAATCAATCTCTCTTCTTATTTCCCTGCCATCAATAATCGCTTTCCTTATCACAACCCCCCTTCTTCTTGAAAACTCTCTTATCTTTGCAAAGTCATTCTCTTTTTTCAGCTCTTCAGGAATTACTATCTCTTTAATTATAAAATCATGGCTTATCTCTGCTAATTTAAAATCCATTTTTTCAAAAACAAAACTCTCTGCAAGTTCTTTATCCGATGTTTTAAGTTTACAAAAATCAGGATTAGGTTTCTCATCTGTCTTATTGCTGGGTTTAGCAGACTTTGGAGCCTTTTCTTTTATTTTTAATTCAGTTGAATTTCCTCCAGAATCAACATTAAAACTCAAGGCAAAAAAAGCTTTTGGAAATTTGTTTAAAATGCCAATTATTTCATTTCCAGTCATTTCTTTATCTATTCTATATTGCTTAACCCCTATGAATTGCTTCTTGCTATTAAAATCCAGCTCTCCTGTCAAATCATTTGTGGAAACAAGAACCCCTTTAACATTAGTTTTAATATTTCCTAATTTTTCTGCAACATCTCTAACGAGATCATTAGCAAACTCATAAGTCGTAATTATAGTAAAGTTTCCTTTGCCATCTCTTTTTGCTTTTATAACAGCCTTGTCTATAAATTTCCCCCTGCTAAATTTTTTAAATTGTATATGTACAATTTCATCAACTTTCTTGTCAAATACCTTTTTTATAAAATTCATATTACTATTCTTGAAATTTCACTTATAAACTTTTTCATTTAATTTATTTTTTTAACACTTACAAAATTTTATAAATAGAGATAACCTTCTTTAAATAAAGAAAAATGATAATCAGCCATGAGCACAAATTCAAGGGAAGTTTCATAAACTTTAACTCGCAAGAGTTAGAGTTCCAGAAATTTTTAAGTTCTAAGAAGAAAACCAGGGGATGTCTCTTATAATGGAAGAAGAATATTTAAAGAGAATTATAGGAGTCGTAATTTTGGGGAGTTTATTAGTCTTATCTTTTTTTATTATAAAACCCCTAGTTTTATCTATAATATTTGGAATTTTACTGGCATTTATTTTCAGCCCTGTTCAAAACTTCATCAATAAATATATTAAAAATAAAAATGTCTCGGCTTTTTTAATTACATTTATTTTTATAGCAACAATAACTATTCCAATTGCCTTTTTTCTTCCAGTAATTTTAAAACAGGTTTTTACAGTATACAATTCTGTAAAAGAAATGGATTTATTTTCCCCATTAATAAAAATATTTCCCTCTCTTGCCGAATCAGATTTAGTTTCATCAGAGATAAACTCAGTAATTACTGCAATGGCTTCTAAAACTCTAAGTAGTTTTACAGGATATCTTTCAGATACTTTAATCAATTTACCTATACTTTCTCTTCAAGTTTTAGTAGTTTTTTTTGTTATGTTCTATGTTTTACGGGATGGAGAATATTTCAGTGATTATGTGAGAAGCTTGCTTCCATTTTCAAAAGATGTAGAAAAGAGATTTTTCGAACAAACAAACGCAATAACAAAATCAATTCTATATGGGCAAGTAATTATTGGAATTCTACAAGGCATTGTAGCAGGTATAGGGTATTTTGCATTTGGAGTTCCTAATGCTTTATTGCTTACACTAGTAACTATAGGTACAGCAATACTTCCAATGATAGGGCCTTTTATCATTTGGGTGCCTGTTTTTATTTATTTGCTGGCAGCAGGAAATTTTGTTCCAGCAATAGGAGTTTTAATCTTTGGAAGTTTGGCCTCTTTAATTGATAATTTTATAAGGCCAATATTTATTTCTAGAATGACTAAACTGCACTCTTCCATAATCTTAATAGGTATGATTGGGGGATTATTTATATTTGGGATATTAGGATTTCTTTTAGGACCATTAATTTTAGCCTATCTTCTAATTGTTTTAGAGATTTACAGGAAAAAAAGAATTCCTGGACTTTTACAAGAACCAGAAAATAAATAATAATTTCATTTTTAAATAGGATGGAGCTTAAAATAAGAATTTTAAAATGGTCTGCAGGAGTACCTGTAGCAATGCTTAATGAAGGAACAGCAGAAAAATTAGGAGTTCATTTGAGGGACAGGATTTCAATAAAAATTAATTCTCATGAACTATTTACAATTGTAGACACCGTAGGAAAACTTGTAAAAGAAAATGAAATAGCAGTTTCTTCGGAAATAAAAGAAAGATTAAATCTTTATCAAGGGCAAAAAGTAGATGTTAATCTTGCAAACTATCCGGAAAGTTTAAACTTCATAAAAGATAAGCTAAATGGAAAAAGACTTTCTAGAAAACAAATTGATGCAATTATAAAAGATATAGCCGATAATTCTCTTTCTGAATCAGAGATAGCCCTGTTTGTTTCAGGAATGTATAAAAATAAAATGAACTTTTCAGAAACAATAAGCCTGATAAACGCTATAGTTAATTCTGGAAGTAAGCTTAATTTTAAATCAAAATTAATCGCAGATAAACATTGCATAGGGGGAATTCCTGGAAATAGAACAACTCCCATTATTGTTTCTATTTGCGCTTCTGCTGGTTTGACAATGCCTAAAAACTCTTCTAGAGCAATAACTTCTGCAGCAGGAACAGCAGATGTAATAGAAGCAATAGCTAAAGTAGAATTCACTCCAATTCAAATAAAAAAGATAGTCAAAAAAACAAATGCATGTATTGTCTGGGGAGGAGCTTTAGAATTAGTTCCAGCAGACTCAAAAATTATTCAGATAGAAAAACAATTAAAGATAGATCCAGAAGCCCAGATGATTGCGTCCATATTCGCAAAAAAACTCGCAGTAAACAGCAATTACATCCTCATTGATATTCCTTATGGCAAATTTGCAAAAGTTTCAAAAGAGAATGCGCTTAAAATTAAGGGTAAATTCGAAAAAATAGGAAAATATTTTCACAAGCATGTTAAGGCTGTTTTGACAAAAGGAGACGAGCCTATAGGAAACGGTATAGGCCCTATAATGGAATTAATAGATATAGTAAGAGTTTTAGATAATAAACAAGAATCCCCTAGAGATTTAGAAGAAAAATCTCTTTTTCTTTCTGGACAACTTTTAGAAATGACAGGCAAAGCCAAAAAAGGCCAGGGATATATTTTAGCTAAGGAAATTCTCTGTTCAGGCAGGGCATTTGAAAAATTTAAAGATATAATTAAAGCACAAGAAGGCAAACCAGAGAAATTATTACGCTTAAAAAAATCAAATTATTTTAAAGATATTTTTTCCAAAAAAACAGGGAAAATAATAGAGATAAATAATAAAAAAATAAATTCTTTAGCATTAGTTGCAGGCTGTCCTGTAGATAAAAAAGCAGGGCTTTATTTATACCATCATCTTGGAGAAAAAATCTTAAAATCTGACAAAATTCTTACTATTTATGCAGAATCTAAATCAAGGATAAAAGAGGCAATAAAGTTCTATAAAATAGAAAAACCAATTAAAATATCCTAAGATATAAATTTTTATAAACTCCTAAAAACAGTTTTTAATATGGATTATAGGCCGCGTGGGACCAATAAGATAAATGAATTAGCAAGGCATATTAATAAAAACCTCGCTAAAGGTTATTCTGTAGAGACCCTTAGATGGGCTTTAGTAAGCGAGGGTTATTCTAGATTTGAAATTTCAAAAGCCTTAGAAATCATTGAACAAGAGAGAAAAGAAGAGCAGGAAAGACAAAAGGAAATGGAAAAACCTAAGATAACTTATGATAATTTTGAGGAAAATGGGCATCTCTATAAAACAATTGACTACCAAAAACCTTGGTGGAAAAGGCTTTTTGGATTATAATTTTGCAACTCAATTAAAAAGATAGTTTTTTAAAGCATATATTAGAGTTATAGATATGGTAAAAACAAGGTTACATCCAGGAGCAAGATGGTTATTCAGAGTTAGTTTTTATTCTACATTTATAATTGCAATTATCCTATTATTATTTTTTGGAGTTAGTATGTTTTTCAACGCAACAAGAACTAGTGCTAATTTGAGCTCTATTTTTATCTTTATTATTTTATTAGCTATAGCCGGTTTATTGTTAGTAATAATTATTGGAGAGATTTATGCAAGAATGTCTTATAATAGGTGGTTTTACGAATTCACTAATACTAATTTAAAATTAGAAAGAGGGATAATCTGGAAAAGATATTCTAATATTCCTTATGAAAGAGTCCAAAATGTAGATATTCAAAGAGGAGTAATAGCAAGGATATTTGGATTTTCATCTATAAATATTCAAACAGCAGGATATTCTATGCCTGCTAGGGGACTTGGAGGGACTACAGAAGGATATATTCCAGCAGTTTCAATAGAAGATGCAGAAAGGATAAGGGAATTTGTAATAAAAAAGACTCACAAGAATTTTTCAGACGGATTATAATTTTTTTTCTAAATCATATAATACAGAAAACAAATTAAACTACTGCCTTTAGGCAGTAGATAGTTGCTTTGCAACTATCTGTTGTTTTCTGTATCCTAAAAACCCAACGAACAAACCACACACTTTAGTGTGTGGTAAGACGAGAGGGTTTTTTTGATTTTAATATTCTTTACAAAGGCAAACCTTTAAAACTGAATTCTCTTATTATTTTTAAGCCTCTGTCGCTCAGTGGTAGAGCAATGGTCTTGAGAACCATGCCCTTTGGGCTCCCAGGTTCGATTCCTGGCGGGGGCGTGTAATGTTTTCATTACAGTTAGCAACTCTTAAATAAGGGGGTTGCTTCTGTATTCTATGGTTAATCTTAAAATTCCAATACATCATAGAAACCTTGATGTAAGAATTAAGGCAGTTGATAATGAATTTAATTTAATAGAATTAAATCTTTTTGTTTCTTCTATTGGAAAAGACAAGATTGAAGAATCAACTGAAAAGGTGAAAAAATTAAGAGAGAAAGTTGATAGTGGAAAATTAGACTTAAGTGAATATGAAGACATGGCCGAAGATTTTTAATTATTTCTTTTTCTGTTAGTATTGATTTATATTGACCTTCTTTTAATCTTTGTCAATTAAGAACATGTACGTCTACTACACCAAAAGATATTTAAATGACGTAGACGTATAGAATATTATGGTTTATACAGAGATAAAAGAAAGAAATGGGAAAAAGTATTATTATAGAGTTATTTCTATAAGAAAGGGAAAGGATATAATAAAAAAAAGAATTTATCTGGGGTTAAATTTAGATAAGAAGAAATTAATTGAAGAAGAGAAGAAAGCAGATAGAGAACTTAACTTGCTTAATACTCTATTAACAGATAAAGAGAAAGAAGAAATTGAAAAAATAAAAAAAGAATATGCAAAGCAACCAAAAGCAAATTTGGAAAATAGATATGAATCTTTTGTTTCTTTATTCACTTACGATTCTACTAATATTGAGGGAAACACATTAACACTTCAAGAAACTTCTCAGCTTTTATTTGAAAATATAACTCCAAGAAAATCTCTGAGAGAGATAAATGAAATTGTTAATCATAAAGAGGCTTTTGATTATATCCTTAAAACGAGGCAAGAAATTACTAAGGATTTAATTTTAGAATTACATGAGATTGTAGTCAAGAATATATTAAAACCAGAATTAAATAATCAGATAGGAAAATATAGAACTCTGCAAGTTTATATTAGGGGAACTGAATGGTTGCCACCAAAACCAGAGGAAGTTTCAAAAGAAATGGCTTCTTTGCTTTCTTGGTATACTAAAAATAAGAATAAGATTCATCCATTGGTTTTATCTGCTTATTTTCATTCAGCTTTTGAAACAATTCACCCTTTCGTTGATGGAAATGGAAGAGTTGGAAGATTATTAATGAATTTTATACTTCATAAAAAGGGGTATCCTATGATAAATATCCCCAATAAAAGAAAACACGAATATTATAATGCTCTTGAAACTTCACAATTAAAAGGAGATTTAAGACCACTTGTTAAATTTTTAATTGAACTAATGAAAGAAGAGAGAATTAGGTTTTAGCTCGACAAGATTTAAAAACTCTATTCTCCTCGACAAAATGAATAATTAAAAGAAGGCGTTGTTATACCCTGTTAACTTATGGCGGGGGCGTTTTATAATTGAGCAAACCGAAATTATACTTTTCTGGAATTGAACTAGTGTTCCAGGTTCGATTGCAACAAAATGCTTCGCATTTTGTGTTTCAGGAATTTTAATTACTGAATTTTGCAGGAGCGTTCTCAATACCTTTTTATATTCTTGATATTTACTATCTTTATGAAAAGTAAAAGAGACGTAGATAAAAAGGGCTTTTTGAAGAGTTTTTTTATATTTATGATAATTCTTTTTATAGTTATAATTCTCTTTTTATTTGGAGCTAAACTATATTTATATCTAGATCTGCTTTTGGGAACAGATACTGTAGTAAAATTAAACGTAGATAATGAAAACTTATTTCTTTCTTATGGTGAAAAACAAAACATAAACTTTAAGACTTATGTAATTATTAATCCATTTTGTACTTCAGTATGTTCTTACGAATTTAATAATTTAGCTACAGGCGAGCAGATAGACTTAGGGAGCTTTGAAACTAAATCAATAATTCCAGTCTCAAAAGAATATTCCCTAACTACAGACAAATACGGAAAAGGGCAAGAGATATATGCTTTTGATATTAAATGCAGGAGCGTAAAGACAGAACTATGCCATACAAAAGAGCAGAACACTATTAGAAGAACTATTGTAACTTTAAACTACGATTTAAATGAAAAAGAGAAGTTAATCAAGGATTCTTCCAAAATAAAACTTTCTTCTTTAATTAACGACATAGAAAATATAAACTTAAAATCAGAAAAGCTAATTTTAGAATTAAATAAAAACATAAATTCTTTAGATATAATAAATTTTAAATTACAAATAGGAAATATAAGCAATTCTTTGTTTGAAATTAATAAAACTGCAAATGGTTTGAAATCACAATGGGAAATGCAGAAATATAGTGATGCTCTCTCCCAAAACATATTAATTCTTAGTAAATCAGTAGACGATTTAAAAATAAATTTTAATAAAACTATTGGTGAAATATACAAGTATAATCTTTTTATTGATAATCTAACGTCAATAAAACAGGAATTAAAAGATTTAAATAAAATAAAAACTTCAGCAGAAATTTCTAATAATATAGATGCCCTGATAAAACAATTTAATTCTATTCAAAATTCTTCTTTACTTTTTCAGAATAAAATAAACGGAATGAATAGTATTTATTTGGATATAAATGAAATTAAAGAAAAAATAAAAACTATTTCAGATACATGTTGTTCTGCAAAAGAAATTATAAATGATTCAACTTTAATTAAGATACAGCTTCCTCAAAAAGAAAATATCGATATATTTACATCACTCAAAGAACCGGATCCAGAATGCTGTATTCAAGGAAATTGCTCCGCGTGTTGTGATAAAACCTGCGAAAATAATAGGCAATTATATCCCGTAATATTTTTACACGGACATGATTTCAATAGAAAAACTTCTTCAGAACATAGTTTAGATTCTTTTATTGGCATTCAGCAAAAATTAGAACAAGAGGGTTTTTTAAATGGGGGGATAATCTGGCTAAGTGATAAAGACGAGAAACTCTTTGGGTTGTCTGGATTAATAAGAGAACCAATTACATTTTCTGGCAGCTATTATTTTGATTTATATAAAAATACAGAAGAGACAATCTTAGTTCAGACAAAAACAGATAATATAGATACTTATGCAATAAGATTGAGGGAGCTTGTTGAAGAAGTAAAATTCAAAACAAACAGAGGCAAAGTTGTTTTAGTAGGTTATAGTATGGGAGGTTTAGTAGCAAGGAGGTATGCACAGATTTTTGGAGAAGATAGTATAGATAAAATAATCCTTCTAGGCACCCCAAATAGTGGAATAACAGGGACAGTTAAGACTTATTGTTATGTCTTTGGTTCAAAAGCAGAATGCAACGACCTTGCAGCAGATAGTTTGTTTATTAATAAATTAAAAAACAGCGAAAAAATAAAAGTTCCTGTATATAATATATTTGGTACTGGCTGTGATATGTCTGGAGAACAAGGAGATGGAATTGTAACAGAATCAAGCGCATTTTTAGAGGGTTATGAAAATCGTATTATTCATGGAGGATGTGGAGATAGCACTTTCTCATATTTCCATAGAGATTTATCAAATACTGAAAAATATCCTGAAGTTTATAGATTGATAAAGGAATTTTTAAAAAAGTAATTTTTTAATTTTTGCTTAATTTATAAAACTTTAAATCCTATCTTTTATTTAATTTTTCAGCCCCTATAGTTCAGTTGGATAGAACACGACCTTGCGGATGTGGGAGAACCAAGGTTCTCCTGACACTACCTCTCCTAGATTTCAAGGAGATAAAGTAAGAAGGTTGAGACCGAGGTTCAAATCCTCGTGGGGGCGTTTATCCTTAGGATTAAGTTAGCTACATAAAACGAAAGATTTATATATCAATTGATATATAATATATTATGGAAACAGAAAGAATAAATCCAATAGCAAGAAGCCCGACTTTAGAAACAGTTTTAATGGTAGAGAGAACTATTGAAGAATATAGTGGAGAATTTAATAGAACAGAATTATGGAAAAAATTACCTAAAAAAGTTATGTGGCAGACTTATTTAGTTATCTTGAATTATTTACAAAGCATAAACAAGATAGCAGTAAGCAAAGAAGGAATCTTAGTCTATATTTGGAGCCCAGAATCTGCAAAAAAATTTATGAATAGAAAAAGATACTAATATGAGATTTTTAAAACCCTCTGAAGTTGTTTTTGCTGAAGATAAGATTGAAAAAGAATTTGTTGAATTAGAAGAAAGCGATGAAATTAAAGAGTATATTAAGAGAGCAATAGGGGATATAAAACAAAATGCTTTTTGTGGAATTCCCATTCCAAAAAGACTTTTTCCAAAAGAATATATACAAAAATACCAAATAAATAATCTTTGGAAATATGATTTGCCAGATAGATGGAGACTGATTTATACTATTAAAACTCCAAATAAAGTTCAGATATTAGCAGTTATCCTTGAGTGGTTTAATCATAAAGATTATGGAAGAAGGTTTCACTACTGAAATGAAAATTATAAAAAAATATTATGATAAACAGGGAAAATTAAGAATTCTCAAAAATAAGAATGAAAAAGCAGATTCTATAATAAGATTTAAAATATTGAAAAATAGAAAAAAATTTCCATGCTGTGACTTTAAAGGAAAATGCACAAATATAGCTTATGCAGAAGTTTATCCATGTGCAATGAAAAATAGCAAAAAGAAAGGATGGAGTTATTTATGTAGAAAACATTATTTTGCAGAACAAAAAAGATTGAAAGGGAAACTTCCTGCTTGTCTAAAAGTTGAATGGTAATTTTTAATACACAAACAAAAATGTTTCAAAAAACCTTTACAAAATAATATGAATCTCAGAAGACCTTTTATTAGAAGGTAATTGCTTTCTTTCTCCTTCTACTCCTGTATCAATTCCTCGTTTCTTCTTTTAATATAGACAAGCATACGAACTCTTACAAATTTACTGAAAGACCCTTTGCCTTTTATCTTAGGTTCTGCGTATCTAAGATCTTTTACAATAAGTTTATCAAATTCATCAATTACATTTCCAAATATTTCAGGAAAATAAATCATCTTTTGGTAGTATTTATTCATAAAATAATTAGTACTTCAAACTATATAAATTTTGCGTACCGTCGGTAAAATGATATAAAAAGTGTTACAAAATGTGTTACAAATTATGTATCATGAAGTTTTTATTCTTTTAGTGTAAAATTACTGCCATAATCACTTTGCTAAACCAAATTTCCTTAATCTTGACCTAATCGCACTAGGCTGTCGCATTAGAATTTGTGCAATTTCAGAAATAGTTTTATTTTCATAATTTAATATTTTTAATTTTTCATCTTCTTCTTGTTTCCAGGGTTCATAAGCATTAGCATAACTTTCTCTTATTTTTTTAATCTTTCATGATAATCTGTTCCGGAGTTATTTTCATCTTGAGCATAATCTAAGATATCCCCATTATCTCCATCTCTTTTTTCTTTTAGGTAGTTTTTAATGGCATCTAGAAACAAGTCTCCAAAATCTTTTAATTTTTGCTGTCCAACTCCTTTAATATTTAAGAATTCTTCATTATTACTTGGAAGATGGCTAGCCATTTCTCTTAATGAAACATCTCCGAATATTATAAAAGGAGGAACATTTCTTTGAGTAGCAATCTTCTTTCTTAGAATTCTCAATTTCTCAAATAATTCATGGTTATATTCTATAACTTTCCCTTTTTCTTTTGAAATTAAGACTTTCTGCTCTGTTTTCCCAGGTTTTGATAAATCCATGCAGGAATCACAGGCTCCGCAGTTAGCCTCTAAAAAATCCTCTCCAAAATATTTGAGTATTTGTTTTCTTCTGCAAGAAAGATCTTCACAATAATTCATGACCTGATTTAATTTAGTTCTTGCATTGTTCTTTGTCGTTTCATCTTCTATTTTATCAATAAAAAATTCATGCTTTCTTCTATCTCCTCTTGAATAAAAAAGCACACAATCACTTGAAAGCCCATCCCTTCCTGCCCTTCCTATTTCCTGATAATAACCTTCAAGTGTTTTTGGAAAAGTATGATGAATAATTAATCTAACATCTGGTTTATTAATGCCCATTCCAAATGCAATTGTTGCTACAATAATATTAACTTTATCTTTAATAAACATGTCCTGATTCTTTTTTCTTGTTTCATTATCAAGTCCTGCATGATAGGGAAGAGCATCAAATCCATGATTTCTTAATCTTTCACCAATGTTTTCAGAATCCTTACGAGAAAAACAGTAGATAATAACTGATTCATCTGCATATTCTTCAAGCATTTTTATAATCCTTTCCACAGTTTTCTTTTTTTCTACAACCATTAAATTTAGATTTTTTCTATTAAAACTCGAGATGAATAGTTTAGGCTCTCTTAAGGATAATTGTTTTAATATGTCTATTCTTACTCTTTCTGTAGCTGTTGCGGTTAAAGCGATTATGGGGGCGTCTGGAAAAAGTATTCTTAAAGATTTTAAATTTCTATATTCTGGTCGAAAATCATGACCCCATTCAGAAATACAATGGGCTTCATCTATAGCAATTAAACTAATCTGCAATGTACTCAAAAATACTTTAAACTCTTCTAATGCTAATCTTTCAGGAGCAATATAAAGAAGTTTTATTTCTTTTTTTTGAATTTTATCTTGAATTAAACTAATCTCCTCAGGAAAGAGAGTTGAATTAATGTACTCTGCATTAATGCCATTCGCTCTTAAACTATCTACTTGGTCTTTCATTAAAGAGATAAGAGGCGAAATAACTAGAGTAAGCCCTTCCAACTTTAATGTGGGAAGCTGGTAACAAATAGACTTTCCACCGCCTGTTGGCATAATCACAAGAGAATCTTTATTTTTTAGAACATGGTCTATAATATCTAATTGCATGGGCCTAAATTCATTATAACCAAAATATTTTTTTAATAACTCAATCATGGTTAATCAATTATAATCTCATTTAAATCTGTTTTCATTCTAAAAACCTAGCACTTTTTTATAAACATTATAATCTTCCTAATCAAACAGAACTAAAATTATTTCTTTGATTACATCTGATTTAAAATTCTTAAGTACCCCTGCTGCCCAATTTTGCAGAGTTTAACTTTAAAAGACAGAAAGGTTTAAAATTGTTAATTTCTTTGAAGTCATAAGGAGGTAAAAGTGGCACAAAAAATTAGTCCTAAAGGAACTGGAATAGCTCTTGCATCAATAACATTTATTCTATCGATTCTTTGTTTGCTAGCAGTTTTATTTTTGGGAGATTCTTCTACAAAATTTTTTAATTTATTTTTTCATGGAATTGATTTAAACGCGATTAAAACAACTCCTAATATAATGCAAGGTTTGATCGGAACTGTCGTCATTACAGTAATTGGATTTGTTGCAGGATGGGTATTTGCTATTATTTATAATAAATACTCCAAATAAATCTTTTTTTACTTTTACTTTTTTTGCAGTTATGATTTTTATTCATCTTAATCCTCCATTAAAAAAGAAAATATATGAAAGCAAGCCCAAAATTAATAAAATTAGTATTGTCATTGCAACTGCAAAAGTTTTATCTTCGCAACAATCTTCTGATTTAGTAGAACTGCAGCAATCCATTTTAAATTTTAGTCCTCTTCATCATTAATGTATTTAGAACAACACTAACTGATGACAAAGCCATTGCTCCTCCTGCAATTATTGGTGATAATAACCAGCCTGTTGAGGAATATAATGCTCCTGCTGCAATAGGTATTCCAAGAGCATTATAGAATAATGCCCAGAACATATTCTGTTTTATTTTTCTGATTGTAACCTTGCTTAATTTAATCGCTTTTGCAACATCTGTTGTTTTATTATTCATTAAAACAACATTGCCTGTTTCCATTGCAACATCAGTTCCAGAACCAATTGCAATACCGATATCTGCTCGAGCTAGCGCAGGAGCATCATTAATTCCATCTCCAACCATTGCAACTTTTCCTTTTTTCTGCAATTCTTTAACATGTTTAGCTTTGTCTTCAGGAAGAACTTCAGATATAACATGCGTAATTCCCAATTGTTTAGCAATAGCATTAGCAGTTCTTTTATTATCTCCAGTAATCATATAAACATAGATTTTTTGTTTTTGCAATTCCTTAACTGCTTCTATTGAATCTTGTCTAGGAGTATCTGCAATTCCTATGAATCCTTCTACCTTTTTATCAATGCAAAGAACAACAACAGTCTTTCCATTTCCTTCTAGTTCTGCAATTTTATTTTCAAATGATCCAAGACCTGCAAGTTTTCTAATATATTCGGGCTTTCCTACAATTATTTTCTTTCTTTTTAACATCCCTTCAACACCATGTCCTGGGATTGCTTTAAAGTTCTTTATGTCTTCTAATTTGATATTTTTCTCTTTTGTCTTGTTTACAATAGCCTGAGCTAATGGATGTTCGCTAAATTGTTCAACACTTGCTGCAAATTTCAAAACTTCATCTTCATCCATATTTTTTACAGATACAACATCAGTAACTTCTGGTTTTCCTTGAGTTAAGGTTCCTGTTTTATCAAATACTACTGCATAAAGTTTATGGGCTGTTTCAAGAGCGTCTCCGCCTTTGATTAAAATACCTTTTTCAGCTCCTTTTCCTGTTCCAACCATTATAGCAGTTGGAGTTGCTAATCCCAAAGCGCAAGGACATGCTATAACTAGAACAGAAACTGCAATTATTAAAGAAAATTCAAATGTTTGACCAACAACAAAATACCATACTACAAATGATAAGATAGCTATTAAGATTACTGCGGGAACAAAATAAGCCGAAATTTTATCTGCAAATCTTTGAATTGGAGCTTTCTTTCCCTGTGCATCTTCTATTAGTTTTATGATTTGTGCTAAAGTAGAATTTGCCCCAACTTTTGTTGCTTTGAATTTAAACGAACCATGTTTATTGATTGTTGCTCCAATAACAGTATCTCCTTTATTTTTTTCAATTGGCATTGATTCTCCGGTAATCATAGATTCATCAATAGCACTTTCTCCTTCAATAATTACGCCATCAACTGGAACTTTTTCACCAGGTTTAACAATTACAACATCATTAACAACTACTTCATCAACAGGAATCTTGACTTCTTGCCCATTTCTTATAACTGTTGCTATTTTTGGAGATAGATTCATTAGTTTTTTTATTGCTTCGCTTGTTTTTCCTTTTGCAACAGCTTCTAAATATCTCCCCAAGATTACAAATGTGATTAGGACAGCTGCTGCTTCAAAATATTGATCGCCCATTGGACTAAACATAATAACATAAAGACTATAGAAATAAGCCGCACTTGTTCCAATAGCGATCAAACTATCCATATTAGCAGACTTATTTTTTAATGCTCCAAATGCACTTTTGTAAATATCCCATCCTACAATAAATTGGACAGGCGTTGCAAGCAAAAATAAAATAAAATTTTTATAAGGAACATCTATTCCAAACCACATTAAAACCATACCTATCATCAACGCAGGAAATGCAAATATTAAGCTGAATATAAAAGTATTTTTTAGTTTCTTTATTTCGGCCTGTTTCTTTTGATTTTCATATTCTGGATTAGTTTCTCCTGTAATGGGTCTTGCGCTGTATCCTAATCCTGAAATAATTTGAATTATCTTATCATGATTTGTTTTAGACTCATCAAATTCCACAGCGGCTTTTTCAGTTGCATAATTAACATTTACATACTTTACTCCCGGGTCTCTTTGAATCCCCTTTGTCAATAAAGTTACGCAACTTTGACAATGCATTCCAGTAATGCTAAGGTTAAGTTTTTGAACCATTTTAATTCCACTCTCCTTCACTTAAAGGTATTAAATGAACCATATCCATCATTCCGCCTGTTCTTTGCATTACTCCGACTATTACAACATTTTTTCCAAAGAAATTTTTAATTGGGTCTCCAATATTAGAAAAAAGACCCTCTTGTCTCATTATTTTGGCTTCTTCATAGCCCACAATTAAAGGATAATATTTTTGCCCGCCAATAGAATGAATTTGATATTCTCCGATATTTCCTTCTGATAATGGAACATTAATTGGTTCATTGACTGGAGAATAATAAAACAACTTTTGCATTCCTTCAGAATTTATTTTAATATAAATTTTATTTTCCTGCAAAATATGATTGAATAGAGAATTAGAATTTTGCGTTTCTTCTTCACTAGAACCCTTACCATTCATTGGTTCTTCTAGATTGCTTCCGATAGTATTAGAATTATCATTAGTTTTCATCTGTTCTTGAGGAACATTTGAATTCATTTCTCCAGAATTACTTACAACAGCCCCGCTAGAATTGCCACTAGCAATAAAATAAAAGAAAGTTCCTATGATCAATATTGCAACTGTCAATACAATCGCAATTATTTTTCCGCTAATGGGGTTTGTTGAAACATTTGTCTTTTTAATCTTGTCCTCCCCCTCTTTTCTCTGATTTTTTATCTGAACATCCGCAGCACTCATTGAATTTTTTTGAATTTCCATCAAAGTGTTTGAAAACATCTCTTATTATACACCAACAGAAATCATTTGATAACTCGAAATTCTTTTCCTGACCATTTCTTTTATGTTGGACCATGTCTATATCGCTTAAAAATTTTAATTGATGTGAAATAGCAGATAATGATACTTTTTCTCTTCCAACATAATCATATATCCCATTAACAGTTTTTGGACCCTTTGTCAGGCTTAACAATATTTTTAGTCTTGTTTCGTCGGCAAGGCTAGAAAAAAACTGAATGACCTTCTTGTCTGCTGGTTGTTTTGTTTCTTGTGTTTGTTTCATTGTATTAATTGAACAATTGTTCAAGTATTTAAACCTTTCGGTTCTAAATGATTACTCCAAATTTAGTCATTATTGCAAGAGATGCATGTATGATAAAAAATAATAAAGCAAGATAAATAAAAAATTTATGATACTTTCCTACTTTTCCGAAAATAGAATATTTGCAAAGTTTAGTATGACAACAACACCCTAAAAAAGAAAAAATAAAGAAAATCCCGGTTAGTATTCCTGTCCAATAAATAAGTGTTTGCCCTATTATCAATATCATCTTATTTCACTAATAATTTACCTTGCATTTGCATATGGTCTTTTCCACACATATTAGCGCAATACCAAGTAAATTCTCCTTGTTTATCTGCTGTAAACTCTAAAATTTCATCTCCCCTAACGGCTAAGTCAGGTATTCTTATTCCATGAAGAGTATCTGTATTATTTATTATTAGTTTAACTTTGTCTCCTTGATTTACTGTTATTGTGCCGGGAGCGTAGCCAAATCTAAATGCTTTAATTGTAAATTCTTTTACATCCTTTTCTTGAATAGAATTTCCTGTAAAGGATTTCAACACAAAAATACTGCTTACTAAAAGTATCGCCACAACCCCAATAATAACTGCTGTTTTATTCATTTTGTTTTTTAACCTCCTTTCTTTTTTACTCTACAATTATAGTTCCAGTTCCCATGCCCATACTGCATTGATATCTAAAAGTTCCTTTTTGACTTGGAGTAAACTTTATTGTATCTGAAGGGTTAGACGAACGTTTAGAAACACCCAATTTAGGTATACTAAATGATCTATAACAACCTCCAACACTGCTATCTAAAGTTATTTCAACTGGAACTCCGGATTTTACAGTAATAGTATTTGGATAATAATTGTTCTTCATGCTTAATGTTATTTTTTGTATTTCGTTATTTGTTGATGGATTAGAGCTATCCTTATTATCTTTGAGAGTATTTTCATTAACTACATTGCCAGTAGTATTTCTTCCTGAAGAATTATAAACAAACCAAAAACCACTAATCAAAATTATTGCTATAATCACTAGGGTCATAATTGATTTTTTTGATAATCTCTTTTTCTCTACGATTGTAGAACTATGTTTAGCGGTGTTATGCATTGATAACGCATCCAAACTTGGAAAATTTCTATCACATTCTTCACATCTTGTTTTTTCTGCCATTTTGATTTATAATTAAGCTTGATAGCCCAGTTCTTTTATAGTGTCTTTGATATTCTGAAGACTTATCTTTTTCTCGTCAAAGTCAATAGTAGCTTTGCCATTTTCTTCAACCTTTATTCTATTAACTTTATCTTGAAACTCGCTTTCAATTAATTTAACGCAACTTTTGCAGTGCATTCCTTTGATATTTAAATTTGCTTTCATTTTTTACCTCCGGAAGTTTTATTATTTGCAGATTTTATAAACCAATAAATTCCAGCAATAATTAGCACAATCAGTAGTATAGAGACAGTCCAGCTCAAGATCATTGTTCCTGAACCATAACTCCCATTAAATCCATACATTACTCCTCCCATCAGACAACTATTAGCATTATTTTCAAGAGCGGAAATATTTGCAATTAAGCTTAGACTAATTAAAAATGCAAAAAGAATAACAAGATTGATTTTTTTCATATTAACCTCCACAACCGCATCCTCCACCACTAGCTCCTCCGCATTGCATTCCCTTTGGCGGTGTTGCAGCTTTAACTTGTTCTTGGTTTGCGGTTCCTGTTTCAGTTACAATAAAACTTCCTTTAAGCATTCCCATTCCACAGCTAAATGTAATTGTTCCTACTTTATCTGGTGTGAATTCAATAACATTCAAACCATCCTTCAAATTTTTATCAATGCCATACTGATTTAATACTAATTCTTGATTACAACCTGTTAATTGTTTTACATTAACATTCCATTTAACAGGAACGCCTTTTTTTAATACAAAAGAATTTGGTGAATATCCTGATCCAGAAACATCCATATTAACTTCCTGAACTCCTCCATCTGTTAAAACCGCCGATGTTCCTCCTGCCACTGCAGAGTTTCCAGCCAGCTTTGATTGAATTGATGAAAAACTATACGGGCTTCCAATCATAGACAATCCTCTATTTAACATTATTAATCCTAATATTAATACAATCACAGCTGAAATTTTCAATATTTTCTGAGTTGTTTTATGGCTAATTACAGAAGCAAAAGCTCCAAAACTAATCATTACAGGAAGTGTTCCTAATCCGAAAACTGCCATGGCAGTTGCTCCACCTGCAAAGCTTCCGGTTCCTGCAGCATAAAGATACATTGCTTGAAGCGGACCGCATGCAATAAATAGACCATTTAACAATCCTGTAACAATAGGACCTTTATACGGACCTTTAGCATTAGCTGATGCTTTCATTGTATACTTTGTCAAAAATTTTGGATTTAATTGAAATCTTCTAAAAAACTTGAATCCAAACATGCTTAAAGAATAAAATACCATAAATATTCCTGCAAATATTGCAACTCCTGCCCGAAGTCCAATGCTAAATGCGAATATTCCACCAATTAACCCAAACACTCCTCCAATTATTGTATAAGAAATAACTTTTGCACCGCCATAAGCAAGATGCTGTCCATAGCTCTTATGTCCATTTAATGCATTTTTAGCAGTATATGAAACAACAAAGCCTCCGCACATTGATACGCAATGAAATCCAGTTAAGATTCCTACAAGAAATAATAATCCTAATCCGACTTTGTCTCCAACTTGCGGTAGCGCAACTTCTGGAATTTTAATATGCCCTAAAAAGAAATGATACAATACGAATACTAGTAAAAGAAAAGAAAGAATAGCAAAAACAAATCCTATTTTATCAGAAGTGCTATAGTTTGAAAAGAAATTCTTTTTTGAAGCAGTCTCTTCTGAAGATTCTATCTCTTCATTATGTTTCTTTGATTTTTTATGGCTTTCTGAATAGTTTACTTTAGAATTTTTTATTAAATCATCTTTGTTATGTCCATCATTTGATTTTTTAACTTGTTTTCTTTTTTTTTCTTCTAATTTTGAAATCTTCACATCTACTTCTTTTTTTAAATTCTCATATTGTTCGGAAGAAATCTCCTCATTCAAAAATAGATCTTTTAGGTCTTTTCTTTGTTTAGTTAAATTCTCAATATCCTCTTCGGAATCAATTATTTCACAATTCTCGCATTCATAACCTATTTTTTCAATTTCTTCAATAATCTCTTTTTCAGATATCTTATTTTCATCAAAATCTACTTCTACTTCTTCTTTTGAGAAACTTGCAGATACATTATTAACTTTGTCCTTAAGTGATTTCTCTATAAGCATTGAACACGAGTTGCAGCTCATTCCCTTGAGTTTGATTGTTTTTTTCATTGTTAGTTTCAATTATTTTCTGTTTATGCTGAAAATATAAAAAAGTGAAATTGAAACTGCTTATATAGGTTTGTAAGTAACTAGTTTCAATTAGTTCTATTCAAAATAATAATGCTTGACATCCCCCTTCTCTTTCTCTCTATCAAACCCCTTCCTTCTAAATTATCTAGAATACGTGTAACTTCACTTTATGCATCCCTGTTTTATCTACTATATCTGGCTAAAACATGCTACCATTTTCTTTGTAAAATTTATTTGTTTGATTTTTTTCAATTCATTTAATATTCTTTTTCTGATAACTTTCTCGAGAATTTCTGGAGGAAAGACTCCTCTTTTTGTTATGTTTGGTATTTCCATAAGAAAGAGCTTTATAGATAGCGCTGTTGGATAAGAAATAAAATTGGCATCAAGTCCTAACTTGTTGATATCTTTTTGGGCTGGAAAAACTATTGAACATTTGACTATCTTTTTCTTTTTGTTTATTTTTCCAATGGCTTCAACAGACATAGCAAACCTTGCTTCAGGAAATTTCTTCTCTTCTCCGGGAATAGGATTTGGCAAAAGTTTTGTTAAAACGCTTAATGGTTTAACTTTAACTCCATCAACTGAAATTTTTTTCTCAGAAAGCAATCCTAAAGCAAGTAAGGTTTTGAAAACACTAATATTATTGTCATGAATTTTTACATCTAGTTTTTTGGTTTTTATATGCAACGGAATTGAACCAACCTCATCCTGCGCAAAGTAGTAGGTTTTTCTTTTTCCAATCGGTTCAGGGAAAGTGTATTCTTCTTCGGCTCCAAAACTGTCAACTAATTTGAAAACTCCATTTTCGTAAACTATTGGTTTAGTGCTAAGTTCATCAAGCAACCATTCTTTATTCCACGGAAAATAAATCTCGTTGCTTCCAGTGTCTTCAACCATCCTAATTTTAATATAATCAACTTCATCTAATTCAGAAGCGCATTCTGCAGCCATTAAATTATCCATTCCTGGAGCAACCCCTGCTTCGATTAAACCAATCTTGTTATTCTTAAGGAAATCCTTATTGTGGTCTGTTTGTTCCATCTTATATGGAATTTTAGCTTTTGGATTAGGGTCAAAATCCCAAAAAGAAGCTGTATCAATGTAATTAACTTTCGCTTTGATGCAAGCCTTCATTATATTCAAATTAAATTTCGGATGGGTAGCATTAACAACAGCATCTGGCTTTTCTTTGTTAAGAAATTCTACGAGCTTTTTTTCATCAGTTAAATCAATTATTTTATGGATAACTCTTTCATCTTCTTGCTTTCTCTTAAAATTTATACCGCAGCATATAATTTCCTTTACTCTTTTTTCTTTTGAAAGCATCTTAGACAATACAGATCCCACAGAACCATAACCCAAAATCACAACCTTCATTAGGAAAATAAGAAAAAGATATTTAAAAAACTATCTTGAATTATTTTTATGAAAACATTGCAAAGTTAATGACATATTTTTCCACCTTTTGAGGGCTATTAAAAAAAGTCAAACTATGAATATGAGGCTCTTCGGACATGCAAAATTAAAAGTAAAATTATCCGAAGAGTGCGCTTAATCCTTCTGCTGCAGCTTCTCTTTTCTCTTCTTTTGGCTTTTCTTCTTTTTTTGCTTCAGCGACTGCTCCAGATTGTGCAGGCGCAGCAACAGCCATACTTGCATTTGCAAGTTCAGCTACTATATCAACACCCTTTAAACTAGCAACTACTGACTTGATTTTTGAATCATCAGCACTTGCTCCAGCTGCTTCTACAAGCTTTCGGATATTTTCTTCGTTTATTTCTTTTCCAAGTTTGTGCAACAAAAGTGCACTGTATATGTATTCCATTTTTTATTTATTTCGTTAAAAATGGGATGCTAAAAAAATTCCTGTTTTTTTATGTATTCCATTTTTGTTTATCTATCCCCTTTACGATTTTCTTGAGGAGTATTAAAGACATAATATGCAATAATATTAGATTGTATAACTCTTATATGATTTAATATACCCTCTCTTTCATTTTCATAAAACTTTCTAGGTTCTTTATTTAACTTTTTATCAGTAATTTCTCCTATTAACATATATTTTCTAGCCTCATTCCTTATTTTCCACTCTCTATCTAGTTTATCCAAATCACTCAATAATTTATTAACGAATTTAATCTCTTCATCAAAATCTTCTTTCCTGTAAACTCTCGTTGTACCTTCACTCATTATTAATTCCCTCCTTAATCATTAATTTTGACAAGGCCTTTTCATGTCTTCCCGCTTTAGTTATTAAAAATTTAATTGTGTCTTCTGAAACATAGCCTGAATTGACTGCAAAAGGCAGAGCTCTTCCAAATGCTTTCTTTAATTCTTTTAATGTTGCTTCTCTGTCTATTTTTATGTTAGTATAAATTTTTTCTTCTTTGTTGTCAATTGCAACCAGAGGTACAAATCCAATTGAAAATGGTTTTATGCCCAATTTATTCATTATGTCTGCAGCTCCTTGTGAGATTTTTTCTCCTTTTTTTGCAATTATTTTTGGAGTCTTTATTATTATTTTTCCACCTTCTATTTTTATCTGAATTCCTAAAGCTCCTAATTCGCTTATTGCAGGTCCTGGGACTAACTCAGTTGGCCCTTCTGAAATTTCTATATCTTCAGGAGATTCTTGCCCTGACTTAGCTTTGATAGAGCTTTTATTTTTTAATAGCTCTCCTGCTAATTCATATGCTTCTAAATCAGAGAAAATTATAGCACAATCTGCATCAATTTTTTTACTAAGCTTATTGATATTTTCTTTTCCAACAGAGTTCAATGCCCTGAGTATTATGTTTTTTTTAGGAACTTTTATTTCAGCTTTTCCTCTTAATTTCTTTTTTATTGCTTGGAATTGCGAGTCTGGAAGATTTTTTATAGATGCGATTAAAATAGTCCTTTTAGTTCCAGCTAGCTCTTTTAATTCTTTTACCTCCCGAATCTTTCTTTTTGGTATTGGTTTTTCTCTATTAATTTTCATTTTTATTCTTAAGATAATTTTATCTTTTGAGGCTTGCTCATAGTAAATTTAATTTCAAGATTTTTCAGATTCTCTTTTTCTTTTGGAAGATTTTTTAAAACGAAATTATAAACAGCCAATATATTTTCAATAATTTCTTCATCTTTCATGTTTTCTTTTCCTATAGCAACTTTAATGCTTGGCTCTTTTACCCTTATCTTGACACTTCTATTTATTTTTTCTAGAAGTTCATTTACATTTTTTTCGTCGACATTTATTAATATTCCAAGCTGGGGTGAAGGCATTTTTCCTGCAGGCCCTAAAATTCTGCCAAAAGTTGATGCAACCTTAGGCATGAGGCTAGCCTGAGCAATAAAGAAATCATATTTATTCACAAGTTTTTTTATTTCTTTTTTATCAGAATATTTTCTAAATTCAGCATCTGTAAAAATATCTATTTTTTTATGTTTAATCTCTAAAAAACCAGCAATTTTTTTCTCTTTGATTTGATTTGGAACCTGAACAAATAAATTTAAAGGAGTCTTTTTGGCGTCAAATTTTTGCAAATTTATGATTAAGTCTACTGACTGCTTGAATTTTCTTTCTTCATTGTTCTTTCTCAATTCAGCTAAAGCTTTCTCTAATTCTTCTTTTAATGCCATTGTCAAATACCTACTACCTATGCACCGAGAGTATAGAATATCTCTCTCAATGATGTAGTGTGGTTTATTTAATGCAAAACTCCCAGAAATTTTTAGTTTATAAGGTTTTCTATAGTTTTATTGATAACTTATAAATATTTTCTATGCTAACAATTCTTAAAAACACAGGTTTTTTTATTTAATCATGGAATTAGTAGCTTTATTGTCTTCAGGAAAAGGAACATGGGCGCAAGTCGCAGGACTTATTAAATATGGAGAATGGGAAAACATTATAGTTTTAGGGGATAAATTTGCAAGCGAATTTAAAATTGAAAAGCCTATAGAATTTATTGAAATAAATACAGGGAAAAAAATTAAAGAACTCAGAGACGAAATTAGAGACAAATTAAAAGGAAAAATCAATGGAACAGAGGTTGCTTTAAGTATCGCATCTGGCGATGGAAAAGAACACATGGCCCTGATTTCCGCATTATTATCAATCCCAGTAGGAGTAAGATTCGCCGCATTAACTAGAGACGGGGTAATTGATTTGTAAGATGGAAAAGTTAAATTATGAAGGATTATTTTTAATTAGGCACGGAGAAGCAAAAGATAGAAGACTAAGCGAGAGAGGAAAAACCCAAGTTAAAGAACTTATTGGTTTAGTCAATCCCAATATTGTCGCTAAGATCACGCCATTTTCTTCTACTGAAAGAAGGGCAATTGAAACAGCTTTAGTTTTAATGGATGGACTAAAATACCTTCGGGATGGTAGAGAGTGGCCTGCATGTTTGGAATCTCTTTGGACTCATTCGTCTTTATATGGAGAAGGAATAACTGCTCTTGAAAATTTTATAAATTTCGCAAATAAGAACAAATCAACTAAAAATTGTTTAGCAGTAACTCATCTAGAATTTATGCACTATTTTCCTAAATGGTTTTTAAGAGAATTTTTTCAAAAGGATTTTTCAGGAAAATTTGATTATACCGAAGGAATTTATATTGATTTAAAAACAGGAGAATATAAAAATTTTAATTTAGGAGATAAATAAGATTTAATCAAATCTCCCTCTCCTTAATTTTCAATCTTTCCCCATCTTCTTCTCTGCCTAAAACATAAGCCCTAGAATATTCATGGCTGTCAAGAATTTTTAATTTTATTTCTTTTGCTAATTTTTCTGCAAAAGTTTTCATTTCTCTATCAGAAGGCATTTTTTCATATCCAAGCCTTTTTCTTGCAAAACCAACCGCCATATATCCCTTTAATTCAACAAATAAGGGGTTTGCCTTTTTTATCAGCTCTGCATATTCTTTAATGTTTTCATCGTACATATTTAATTCTCTAATCAAATTCATTCTGAAAATTGTTCTTGTTTTTTCTCTCAACTTTGCAAGCAATTCTAAAGTTTCGTTTAACTTTTTCCATGCATTTTTCATAGAACTTCTATGGATTTTTTTGTATAATTCTTCATTTGGAGCATTTACAGAAATATATAACTGCGTTGGCAATTGTTTTTTCCCCTCGAGTTCTATTATTTTTTCAGGATGCAATCCATTCGTAACAAGAAAACTAGTCTTTCCTTTTTTTCTCAACTCCTCAATCAAATCTCCAATTTTTTCATACAATGTTGGCTCTCCTGAAAGAGAAATTGCGAACTGCATTGGCTCTTGAGATTCTTGATATTTTTTCATATCTGCTTTGCTCAGTTGTTTTTTCCATGATTTCTCGTCTACTTTAAACCCGGATAATAATTTTCTCTGAGCTTTTATACATCCATCAATAATTTCTGAAGGAGAATCTATTTTTCCGTTAATACTCTTTATATTATTTCCAAGAGTTAATTCAATAGCTCTCCAGCAATGCAGACATTTATTATCACACCAAACAACAGCAGGACTCATCTGGCAACATCTATGGCTTTCAATACCATAAAATTTTTCTTTATAACAAGCCCCCTGATTTTTTATAGATTTCTTCGTCCATCTGCATATTTGAACAGCAGAATGTTCGTTCTTTCCAATAAGTTCATAATGTTGTTTTTGAAGAATTTTCTTTAAGTTGCTTGTAATCATAAAAAATAAATAAAGAATGAGGATTTAAATCTTTTTGACTATAAAAAGTCAAAAATAAGAGGCCAACTATCTTCTTTTCTTCTTTGCTGCTTTTCTTTTCTTAGCCATTTTTTATTAACTTACCTCTTTTATAATATATTTAATATTATCTCATTTATATATCTTTTTCTTTTATTAAATTATTGCAAAAACCCATCTAACCATGATTAAAGCAAGAAGTAATAATATTAGATAAGTTATTCCTTTAAATGAAAATTCTGCGATTTTTTTAGAGTTTGTAATTCCTAAAATAGTCAAATAAAAGAACCTTCCTCCGTCGAGAATTCCTAATGGAAGCATATTAAATAATGCAACTAGCAAGTTTATGAAAACTATCCACCATAGCAGATAGTAAAAAAATTCAGAAAATTTCAAATACCTAGACTCATAAAAAGTATTTCCTTTAAAGTAAAGATTCTCCTGTTTAAGTGAAGTGAAAAAATGTATAAACTCGCCATAAAAGTAATTTTTTCCATTAACAAACATAACTCCTAAATATGCCTTGCCGTTTATTCTTGGATTTTCTCCTAAAAGAATTTCATTCTCTTTATATCCATTAGGAATTTTTGTTGTTATGATTATCTTTTCTCCAGGAGAAAGCTTGGAGAATTTTTTCTCAAAATCATTGAAATTTTTAACATTTTCTTCATTTAATTTAACAATTATCCCATTAAGCTTTACATTTATTGCAGGTGCGTCTTCGAATAAATATATATAGCTGCTATTTTCTTGAGCTTTTAAAAATTGTCCATTCGCTAGATAACTTTTATCTCCGGCAGTTACTTTAAACAAAACCGTTTCATTAAAATTTTCAGTTATATTTAGTATTTTATTATAATTTGAATTTTCTATCATAACACCATTCACAGAAGTTATTTCATTTATACTTACAGGAGAATAACTATAACCACTGAAAATAACTCCAGAAGGAATGAACATCAAATTAAAATATATAATTACAAAGAAAAAGAACAGCACTGTAATAATCAAATTTGCAAAGACCCCTGCAGATAAAATTGACATTTGCTGGAACTTGGTTTTTTTATTCATGTCTTTATCATCCTGCTCTACAAAAGCACCGAATATAGCGGGAAAATATTTTAAGAATGCAAATCCAGTTGATTTGATTTTAACTCCATATCTTCTAGCAAAAATTCCATGAGAAAATTCATGAACTGTAGCGACAATAAGAATAGCAACTATAAAATAAAGTCCGTAGAAAACAGGAAAATAATTGCTCAATCCGAATAATTGCGGAAAATAAGGGATCAATGGAGCAATTGGAGGAGCTTTAATTGTTTCTGCAAGCTCCGGCTTAGTTAAATAACTCCAAAAAGTATTTGCAAATAAATAAGATATGCTAATCATTAATATATATCCAAAAAATATAGAAACATAACTAAGAACTTTCAAGCTATTTTTATATCTCTTCCCAATATAATCGATAAGTTTTACCCCCCATGAAGTTTTATATAATAATAAAGCTCCTTCTGTTTTTAATTTTGATTTATTCTTATACAAGTAAAAAGATAATATTGCAACAAGGATTATTAATGCAGATATATCAAATATTTCATAATTAGTTATCATTTATCCTACCTCTATTTCCTCTTTAATGGGCGGAATGCTTTTCCGTGGCATTTCCTGCACTTTATCTTTCCATTAAAGATTTTTAAAGGGTCTGCCCTTTGTTTGGAGCTGCATTTTTTACAGACAAAAACATTCTTAAAAATTCTATTTGATGCCTCTATTATTTTTGCCATATTTTTTATTTATACCTTCCTTTTGATTATTTTTTCTCCTTCAATATCCCAATACTCTACATTATCTCCTTCGTTAATTTCATTTTTAACTTCTTCATCTGGGCAAGGAACTTCTAAAGTTTCAAAACTTTCTAAGTCCATTATACTAATATTATTCCCAGTCGATAAAACCTGCCCCTTTCTTTTATCAACATTGGGAACTTCTAGTCTATTATGCCCCGGGATTACAAAAACCTTTTTCACTCCAGTAATTATTCCAATAGCTTCTATTCTGCATTTAGCATGTCCATGCTTTCCTGTTTTAGAAATATCTATTTTCTTAACAATACAAGGAATTCCATCAACAATAATATTAGTACCTACTTTTACTTCAGTCGCATTAATAATTTTAAAGACCATACTAACATCAAAAAAAATACGTTTATAAACGTTTTTATATATCTTGAAAGACAATAATTCTTTTAAATAATATCAATCAGAAGTTAAGATATGATTATAAATAGACCGACAGAAAGACTAACAATCCATCGGATGGAAATTCTTGATCATAAATTAACTAAGATTCCTACAGAAGATGGACTTGGAGCTATTTATAAATATAAAATTATTCAAAGAGATGAAACCAGCGTATGGATTAGGGGTTGGAGTACTGGAAGAGAATGTGGTGCTGGAGATATTGATGGAGCTGATTGGCAACAGACTCCTATTGGAAGAATTTATGCACCCCAAGGATTTTACGTAGGAAAAAGAGCTATAGTTGAGTGTGATGATCCTATGATGAGACTTAAACCAAAAGAATGCGATTCAGTTAGTTCTTTTCTAGAAGGTTTGGAACATTCAGAATCTATCGGAACATTACTAGAAAAGATTCAAGGTTTTTCTTTTATTGGTGAGATATTGCCCCCAGCAGTGACTCGAGATGGTCGTGTTTTTTCAGAAACCTATTTCTTCCCTGAAGAATTATCAAAAGCTTGCTGATCTAAATTACAATACATTTTTGGGCTCGAATTTATAAATATCCATTTTTTTTTCTTTTAATGGCAGACAATAAGATAAACAAAAACGACTTTATAGAAGTTGAATTTATAGGAAGATTTGAAACAGGAGAAGTATTTGATTCTAACATAAAAAAAGAACTGGAAAAATTAAATCCAACTCAAGCAGAAAAAACAAGGCCCCTTATTTTTTCAATAGGCCATGGAATGTTTTTGGAAAAAATTGATGAATTTTTAATAGATAAAGAAATAGGAAAAACTTATAATATAACTCTTCAGCCAGAACAAGCTTTTGGAAAAAGAAATCCTGCTTTGATAAAACTAATTCCATTAAAAGCATTTATAGAGCAAAAAATAAATCCAGAACCAGGGATGATTTTTAATTTTGACAGCAATATAGCAAAAATAATTTCTGTTTCAGGCGGAAGAGTAATGGCAGATTTTAATAATCCTTTAGCAGGTAAAACAGTCAGCTACGAAATTAATGTTTTAAGGAAAATCAATGATTTAAATGAAAAAGTACATTCTTTAATGGAGTTTTTCTTTGGAAAAAGTTTAGATTTTGAGATAGATAAAGATAATAAGATCATAATAAAGTCTGACAAGAAATTCACCAAATTTATAGAGTTATTCAAAGATAAATTTAAGGATATTTTAGGATTAAATATGGAAATTAAAGAGGTAAGTGAGGAAATTCTTCCAGAGAAACCTAAACCAAAAAAGCCAAAAAATACAAAAAATAGTGCACAATAATTTTTATAAACTCTAAGTTTCTTTTGATAATATGGCAGTTGTACAAAGGGATGAACACAGAATAGATATTTCTTCAAATGTCAGTGAAATAGATAAGGAATTAGAAGAATTACTAAAAAAACAAAACGCAAAAATAAAAGTTATAGGTGTTGGAGGCGGAGGGAATAATTCTCTTTCCAGAATGAGGGAAATAGGGATTAAAGGAGGGGAACTTATAGCAGTGAACACAGATGCCCAGGATCTATTATACGCTAATGCAGACCAAAAAATTTTAATTGGAAGAGAATTAACTCAGGGTTTAGGAGCAGGAAGCAATCCAAAGATAGGGGCAGAAGCAGCAAAAGAATCAGAGTCAGAAATAAAGAAAAAACTTTTAGGAAGCGACATGATATTTATTACCTGCGGATTAGGGGGGGGAACAGGAACAGGCGCTGCTCCAATAATCGCTGAAATAGCAAAAAAACAAGGAGCTCTAGTAATTGGAATTGTTACGCTTCCATTTTCAATAGAAGGAAGAAAAAGAATCGAAAATGCAATGAATGGTTTAGAGAGAATGCAGGATAGTGTTGATACATTAATAGTAATTCCTAATGATAAACTGCTGGAATTAGCTCCTGAACTGCCGTTACATACTGCATTTAAAATTGCAGACGAAATTCTAACAAATGCCGTAAAAGGTACAACAGAATTGGTAACAAAATCAGGTCTTGTAAATCTGGATTTTGCAGACATAAAAGCAATAATGATAGATGGAGGAGTTTCTTTAATAGGCATGGGAGAATCAGATTCTCAAAATAGGGCAACAGAAGCTGTTGAAAAGGCAATTCAAAATCCTTTGCTGGATGTGGATATTTCAGATGCAACAGGCGCTCTAATAAATATAATTGGAGGATCTGATATGAGCTTAGATGAATGCAAATCAATAATTGAAACAGTTGGAAATAAATTATCTCCTGATGCAAAAATGATTTGGGGTGCGCAGATTTCAGAAGATATGGAAAAATCTATCAGGGTTTTATTGATTGTCACAGGCGTAAAGAGCTCTCAGATCGTCGGACAAGGAGATAGTCTTGAGGATAGAAGGCACAAAGAGATTGAAGAAGAGTTAGGGATTGAATTTTTGGAGTAAGGTTTTTTCTTTTTTCCCGCAAAACTTAAAAACCCCTATTATAATATCTTATTATGACTAATGCTTTTTTAAATAATCTTAAAGAATTCACAAAAAAATGTATCAGAGTTTGGCATGTTCTTAAAAAACCAACAAGAAAAGAATTTGAGATGATTGCAAAAGTTTCTGCAGTTGGAATAGCAATAATTGGAGCATTGGGCTTTCTTGTTTCTATATTAGTTTCTTTTTTCGTAAAATAAAAACCAAGCAAAAATTTATAAATAAAACATATAAATTTTTAAAGCATATTTAATCCTCATCAATATGGGCATTAAACAGATAGATAGAAGGATAAAAATAATTGAATAATTATTACCTCAGATATATTTAAATGATGATAGAGCATTTAGGGAACATCCCGATTGGAGAACTAATGAAAATGATTTTAGATATATGTTTTTTGTTGCTAAAAAGATTTTAAGTGAAGGTGTTTTTCTCTCAATTGAAGAGGTGAGTGTGGGGGGTATTGCCGGTTCTCAAACAATTACACATGGAACTATTAAACAACGGGGGAAATATACTCTTGACTACTCTATTATATTAGAAAAAGCAGTTCAAAAAGAATATAAAAAACAACAAGACGAACTTCCAAGAGAATATGAACAAAGGGAAATGATAAGAAACCACATAGCTAATCCAGATAACCAAGAATATCGACGGCAAGTTGAAGATTTAAGAACAAAATTATATAATCTTAATTCCGATTTTATTAGGAGGAAATTAAGCCAAAAACTTGAAAAGTATTTAGGAAGAAATAGACTTGGTAGTCCTTCTTAAAAACCTCCTACAAAAAATTTATAAAGCACTATTTTTAAATACTATTACTGCTTCTTAGCAATTAAGAAGATAGTTAGAACTAATAAAAATAAAAAATAATATTTTAACAAATGATTTTCATAATAAAAGTTACAACAAACAAAGAAGAAAGTGCTGTTGATTTAATCGCAGAAAGAGCAGAAAAAAAACAGCTAAATGTTTTTTCTGTTTCAAGGCCCCATGGTTTAAGAGGATATATTCTTTTAGAAACAGAAGATAGAGAAACAGCAGAAGAGGCCGCATTTAATCTTCCTTATGTTAAAGGTATTGTAGGAAAAACAATAACTTACGAGGAAATAAAAAATATGGTAGAGCCTTCTCCAGAATCAATTTCAATAAAAGAAGGAGACATCGTTGAAATAATTGCAGAACCATTCAAGAAAGAAAAAGCAAAAGTTTTAAGAATAGACAAACAAAAAGAAGAGGTAGTTGTTAGTCTGCTTGGGGCAGTTGTTCCATTGCCAGTAACAATTAAGCTCGATAATATTCGTGTCGTAAGACGTGAAGAAGGAGGAAATACTAATGAAAATTAAACTTTTAGTTGAGGGTGGAGAAATGAAACCAGGTCCTGCTCTTAGCCAGAAGCTTGGCCCTGCAGGAATTAATATTGGGCAAGTAATACAAAAAATAAATGAAGCAACTTCAAGTTTCAAGGGATTAAAAGTCCCTGCAGAATTAGATGTAGACACATCATCAAAAACATTCAGTATAGAAGTTTTTTCTCCGCCTGCTTCAGGTTTATTGAAAAGAGAGTTAGGAATTGAAAAAGGTTCAGGAATCCAGAAAAAAATGAACATTGCTAATGCTTCTATTGAACAAATAATCTCAGTTGCAAAACAAAAACTTCCAAATATGCTTTGCAGGGATTTAAAATCTGCAGTAAAAACAATTGCCGGAACATGTGTTTCCTTAGGAATTTTAATAGAAAATAAACCTGCAGTTGAAGCAATTAGGGAAATTGAAAAAGGAAAATATGATAGAGAAATTAAAGAAGAAAGAACTCAAACCTCTTCTGATAAGAAAATAGAATTGGATAAATATTTTAAGGAAGTTAAAGAAGCTCAAGAGAAATTATTACAGCAGGAAAAAGCTGCTGCTGAAGCTGCAGCTGCAGAAGCAGAAGCTAAAAAAGCTCTAGCCGGAACACCTGTAGCAGCTACTGGAACTACAGAAATTAAGAAAGAACCAGAAAAGGCTAAAGAAGAAAAGCCTTTAGCAAAGCCAGAAAAGAAATAATTTATAAATATCTCCCAGCTCTCTTAATTTAAGGGGATATGGGGTAGTCTGGTAGCCTTCGAGGTTTGGGTGAAGAAGTCTCGAGGAGGATATCTTAAGACGCTTCCTAAACACCTCGCGACCGCGGTTCAAATCCGCGTATCCCCATTTTATACTTAATATGGCAACAAAACTAAAAAAAGCAAAATCAGCAGGAAGGTTTGGAGCAAGATACGGAAAGAAAGTAAAAGACAAGTTAGTAAAAGTTGAATCAAAACAAAGACAAAAACAAAAATGTACCTTTTGCAATAGATTTGGAGTAAAAAGAGTTTCAAAAGGAATTTGGCAATGTAAAAAATGCAGAAAAAAATTTGCTTCAAATACTTTTTACTTAGATTAGAATAAAAAACTAAAAATGGCACAATATAAATGTTTCAAGTGTGAAAAGAAGATAACAAACACGAATCTTGAAAAAAGATTCCTCTGTCCTTACTGCGGAAGTAAAATCTTCTACAAGCCTCGAACTTTTAATAGAAAGATAAAAGCTGTATAAACAAAAATGGCTGAAAAACAAGAAAAGATTCAAGAGCTTCAGATAATAGAGCAAAATCTGCAAGCCATACTTATTCAAAAACAAGCATTTCAACTAGAGATTTCTGAAACACAATCTTCTTTAGAGGAGTTAGGAAAATCTTCAGACGAGATTTTTAAGGTTGTAGGGCAGATAATGTTTAAAACTGACAAAGAAAAGATCACTGAAGAGTTAAAGAGTAAAGAAAAGCTTCTTGATTTGCGTTTAAATTCACTGGAAAAACAAGAGAATTCTTTAAAAGAAGGGCTAATTCAACTTAGAGAAGAGATTTTGAGGGATAATTCTAAAAAAAAGTGATTAAATCTCTAAAATATACAAAATAGTTACGAAATATTTATAAATTGATATAAATTCATTAAATCATGGTGTTTGATAGATTAAGAAAGAGGTTGAGAGGTTCTCTCAACGACGAATATTCAGGCGACGAGTATCTTGAATTGGATTTAGGTGCAAAAGAAAAAGACAGCAAGGTTCTTGTAAAATTATTTTTCTTAAAAAATTATGAAGATGTCAATGAAATTTTAACTTCTTTGAGGGAAGGCTACACAATTGCAGTAATAGATATTAAAACTCTTAGACAAAAGGATTCTATTGAATTAAAGAGGGCAGTATCAAAAATAAAAAAAACAACAGAAGCTCTTGAAGGAAGCATTGCAGGTTTCGGAGAAAATATAGTTATTGTAACTCCTTCATTCGCAAAGATCCACAAAGAAACTATAGTCCCAAAAGAAGACAAAAAAACAAACAAATTTGAATATTAATACATCAAGATTTGCATTTTATGTAAACTCCTTATTTTAGTTCGTGAGAAAGGAAAAGCAAACCTCAAGATGCAAAGCATCTTGACGGCCACAAGATTTGCAAGAACTTAAAGCAAATCTTGATGTCTTGAGTGTGCTCAAGAACTAGAAGAACACGCTATACATCTCAAAAATCAAAGATTTTTGATGACTGTCAGGAATTTACATTCCTGAAGCTTTAGTGTATAGTTCTTGACATTCAGCCATCGTCTACTCTTAATTTCTGTTCATTACATTCACAAATTAATTAGGTGTTATTTATAAATATGCAATCATATTAGTTGAAGTTTTCTACATTAATTTATTTCTTAGCGTAGCATCATGGCTATAAGCCTGATGCGGGGTGAATTATCCTTAATTCAAAAACTTTAAAACCCCTGTTTCTTAATGTTTTTCATGAAAACTATATTAATATCTGCAAAGAGAATATCTCATTTAGACAGAAACATATTAATTTCAAATTTAAAAAAATTAAAACTGCCAAAAAATATAGCTATTTATTATTCTATACAATTCCAAGATGAGGCACTTGAAATAAAAAATATTCTTAATAAAAAACATAAAATAAGGCAATTCTCTCAGGTTTTAGGCTGTTCAAAAATAAATCTAAGGGAAGAAAATGCAGTTATATTAATAGGCTCTGGAAAATTTCACGCAATAAATATAGCATTTCAATTAGAAAGTAAAATTCCTGTTTATATATTAGAAGGAAATTCTTTTTACAAAATTAACAATAATGAAATAGATTTATTCAAAAGAAAAAAACAAGCATCTTATATTAAATACCTTCATTCAAAAAGCATTGGAATTATAGTTTCTCTAAAACCAGGACAAGAGAATTTTAAAAAAGCAATAGAAATAAAGAACAAGCTTGAAAAAAATAATAAGATTCCATATTTATTCCTCACCAGCGATATAAATTTTAAAGATCTCGATAATTTCCCGCATATTGGCTCATGGATAAATACTGCTTGTCCAAGATTAGATATGGACGCTGATGCGAGAGTTGTTAACATAGGAGAGGTTTTAATGGAAATTTAGGTAACATACCTACACGATTACTTAATCCTAAGGATTAAGATAGCAACATTTTCCTTAATTATCTAGAATTAATCAATTGCCAGACTAACCTTAATTGCTCTATCCACTTTGTTCATAGTAAAAATATCTACCAAACTTATCTTTTTTATGATTCTTGATTTATCAATGGTTTTAATTTGATTTAACAAAATAGTTGAATCCCTATTGAGTTTTGAATCCTCTTTTTTTATAAAAACATTAGTAGGATATTCTTTTTTGAATAATTTTGAAGTTATTGGGGCAACAATTGTAGTTGGCGAGTACTTATTAAAAATATCATTTTGTATAATTAGTGAAGGTCTAATCCCTCTCTGCTCACTTCCCCTGACAGGTTCAAAATTTACCAGAACAACATCCCCTTTCTTGATTTCCATTTTAGTTATCTTTCCATTCCCAATCAAAATCTTCTTCAATTGCCTCAAATTCTTTTGTAATCTTTAAACTTTCTTCAGCAGTTTCCTTAGCCCCTTCGATCATCAGTTCAATATGCTTTCTTTTCTGTTCATCTATTTGATTAATCATCTTAACAATTATGTCTTCATAGGTTTCTTTATTAGATTTTAATCTATCTAGAGCATTTTTTACATTCTCATTTAATTGAATTGTTGTTACCATAGTTCTATAGAATGACTATAGTTTATATATTTTTTGTTTTATGAGAGAATAGGATTAAAGAACCAACAATTTACTCAATGAATTACTTAATCCTAAGGATTAACTTCCTGACATTTTTCCTCGTGATATATAATTAATCTAAAAGCCACTTCCATAATGGAATAAATTTTATAACTGCCTTATCTCCAAACCATTCTGTTTTTTCTTCACTTTCTGTATCTTCGGTTATTATCAAAAGATTATTGCATTTAAGTTCTTTACTTGCTTTAATTAAAGCTCTTATTTCTCTATTTTTAGTTTCTAAATCTTTTATATTAAAGCAAACTTGAATTAATTGTTTAATTTTTATTCCTTCTTTTATAACAAAATCAACTTCTTCTTGCTGTTGGTTTTTCCAATAATAAAAATTTGATTTTACATCTATTTCTTCTTTTTTTAATTTACAGGCAACTATATTTTCATAAAGTTTCCCTATATCCGGGCTTATTTTAAATGCCTTTGCTTGAATAAATCCATTATCTATACAATAAATTTTTTTGTTTGAAGATAATTGCTCTTTAACTTTATATGAAAATCTACTTAGACTAAACAAAATAAAAGATTCTTCTAAATAACCAATGTATTTTTCTGTTGTATGCGAACTTTTAATTTTCCCAATATTTGTTAAGGAATTATAAGAATATTCCTTTGCAATATTTGAAATAAGATAAAGCGCTAAATCCTCAATCTGTTTAGGATTTCTTATTTTATATCTTTTTACTATGTCTTTGTATAATATTGAATTAAACAAATTGGATAGATATTCTTTTAATTCAACTTTTTTTGACAATATTTCTGGATAACCCCCATTAAGTAAGTATTGTGATAACTTTTCTTTTATTTCAGCAGTTATTAATTCTTTATTTTCAAATTTGAGATATTCTTTAAAAGAAAATGGAAAGATGTTGGTTAATAAATGTCTTCCAGTAAGATGTGTTGCTAATTCTCTGCTTAAAAGATTTGAGTTGCTTCCAGTAATAACTAAATTATATCCTTGCCTTTGCAGTCTATTGGCAAATAGCTCCCATTTAGGCAGATTTTGAATCTCGTCAAAAAGAACAAATTTAGGATTATCGTAAACAGAGTTCATAGCAGTAATTATTTCATCATAATTATCTACATCTGTTAATTTTTCATCGTCAAAATTCACATAGCCAAATTTCCCTTGATTGTTTAAAAAGTGTATTGCAAAAAATGATTTTCCAGCTCTTCTAGGCCCAATTATCACTTTTATCAAATCATTATTCAGTTTCAAATTCTGATTTCTTTCAATATACTTTTCTTTGAGTTTTATTTCAATTTCCCGTTTCTGTAATGTTATTATCTCCTTTATTTCTTGCAACATAATAATCATATTACAATATAGTTTATAAATATTTGTATTATATGTAATAAAATTATAAGGTATAGAATGTAATTATTAAGTAACAACAATAGTAAGATTTAAATAGTAGATATGACTATATAATCTATGGCAAACAAAATAGAATTTCCAAGAGAGATGTCCTTTGTTGATAGACAAGGTATTGTAGTTCATCCTAGTAGAGAAGACTATAATTCAAGGAAATCTACAAAGGTGGGGAAAGCATACGCATTTTTTAATTGTGAAGCAATAAAAGGAGATATAGAAAAAGAACTTCCTTTTATTAGAAAATGTGTTAAAACTCCAAATCCACTAGAACTTTCTTTAATAGAAGGAACAGATACTTTAACAGGAGATCCTCAATTACTTCAAATTGCAAGAGAAGCTAAAGATGCAGGAATAAGGTATGTGATGGAAGCAACTTATCCAAATGCGACTAATCATCAAACTGCTGATGAAGTAGCATCAGTTCTAAATCAAGCTTATCAATCTCAATTATATCAAAAGGGAGAACAATTTAGAGGAGAAGTCGTTTACAAAGATAGAGGAAGATATGTGTTTAGAGAATAATTCTTATTATCTAGTCTAAAATTGTGAAAAAACTAAATTATAATTCCTCCTCGAGAAAATATCGCTTAAGTGGTGTAAGTTAACCCTAAGGATTAATGCCCCTTGCTAGATATTAAACCTTAGCTAAATCAAAAACAGCCTTAAGAGCTACAATAATTGTTGCAGGCACAAACAATATCAATAATGCGCTAAAAGCAGAACTAACAGCAATTCCTATTTTAATTCCAATAATTGTTCCTGAAACACTCTCCATCCCAAACTTGCTCACAATAACAAGCGCTGTTCCTGCTAATAAGAAACTCTGAGTATCTCTTCCATGCAGATTCATGAATCCAACTCCAATTCCTAATAATACTAAAACTCCGTAAATTGCAGGGCTATATTTAGTAATAGTAGGTATAGAAAATATAGATGTAGAAATCCCTATCGATATAGCCAATATTACTCCTATTAAAAAAGCCCATGCACCGAGAGTATTTTCTCTAGATTTAATCACCATCTTTTGTATATTCTATTGAATATCTTTAATTATATAAATCTTTTTGAAGATATTTTCATATTTTTTAATATCTTCCACAAAATAGAAAACTTTATAAACTATAGTAACTGCGGAATGATTACAAAATGGAAAGCAAAAACTTCAAGGTATTGATTTCAGGAATATTGATTTTGATAGCTTTGATAGGTTTTACAAGTGCTACAATTACTTTCACTAGTATACCAACACTTTCTAAAACAGGCACTTCTGCTATTATATTATTAAAGAGCGATAAAAATGAGAGTATTAGTTTTTCAGGATTATCTCCTATTACTGAAAGCGGAAACGTTATTCAATTTGCTATTCCTCTAAACACAACTTTAACAGAAAATGTAGTACAGAGTATAGTTGTTGATTATACTGTGCCTTCAGGATTCACATTTGTATTAGGAAAAACTTATTCTACTGATTTAATTGTAACTGGAACCCAACCTCCTGCAATTATTACACAAACACTTTCTTTTTCAGCTTCAGACTATTGTATTTTAGGTGAAAAAGGAAATTGGATATCTTTAGATGTAACAGATGAAGAATTAGATAATTCAGATGCTTGGAAATGGAGGCCATTAAATAATATTGAAATTACTGTAAATATAGATAATAGGAGAGGAGATGACATCTCAGGAACAATAGAATACGGCTTATATGATACTAAAGAAGAAGAGTTCATTTTTGAAGATAAAACTGATTTTGACGTTAATGACGGAAATGATGAGGATTATACTCTTAAGTTCCAAATAAATCCATCTGACTTAAATTCAAATACAGGGGATTCTGACTATATATTTTATGTTAAAGCTTATGATGATTCAGATGCTTCAGAAGAAACTCAATGCGCACAATTTTCTGAAAATGTTAAAGTATCAAGAAATAATGATGAAATCTCTTTAGACGAAACTAAAGTTAAAATAAACCCAGAAAAACCTTCTTGCGGTTCTGAAGCAGAAGTTGTTTTTGAATTGTTTAATGTAGGTAAAAAGGATCAAAGCGATGTTTCTGTAAGATTATATAATAAAGATTTTGTAATAAATATAAATCAAATAGCAGGAAATATAGATGTTGGTGAAAGCCAAGATGTTAGAATACCTATAACTATTCCAGAAAACCTAGTGGAAAAGACTCATACTTTCCAGATAGAAGTATTTGACGAGAATGGAGATATCTATCAAATAGAAGACAATAAAGGAGATAAGCAGGATGCTGTATATTTATTCCCGTTAACTTTAGAGGCAGGAACATGTCAAACTGCACCTAAAGCATCTATAACTGCTGAAATTGTATCAGGAGGAAAAGCCGGTGAAGATTTAATTGTAAATTCTGTAATTACTAATACAGGAAATTTTAAACAAACATTTACTATACAAGTTGCAGATTATTCTGAATGGGCAACTTTGGCAAGCATAGAGCCCACAGCAATAACTCTGGAAAAAGCAGAATCTAAAGAAGTTAAATTCATACTAAAAGCAAATGACAATGCACAAGGAGATAAAACTTTTAATATTCAAATTAGTTCAACAACAGGAACAATAAAACAACCTGTTGCAGTTACAATAACAAAATCAGGATTTAACTTTGGAATTACTGGGAATATAATTTCAGGAGAAAACTGGTACTTGTGGGCTATTGGAGCTTTGAATGTAATTTTAGTTATAATTATAATTGTTATAGCTGTAAGAGTTGCTAAAAGTTAAGAGTTTATCTAATTTTTTTATCAATTGCATTATAGTATCATTATAGTATCCAAATAATTTCCTTATACATTAAACTTTTAAATTCCATTTTCCTAGTTTCTTAATGAAAAAAGAGAGCAAGAAAGATAATAAATTTATTATAGGAATATTTATAAGATATTTATTTTTATTATTAGTTTCAATAGGCGGGCTGTATATTTTTTACCTTGTTTTTACGCCATTAACTGTTTATTCTGTTTTTTTTCTAGCAAGTCTTTTTTTTAAAGCTTCAGTTTCTGGGAATATTGTCCATTTTGGCAATGGGTGTTTTGATATTGTTTATGCATGTGTGGCGGGATCTGCTTATTATTTATTGTTAGTTCTTAATTTATCTATTCCAAACATTCCAATTAAAAAAAGATTAATGATGATTTTCAGCTCATTTTTGCTTTTGCTTTTGCTGAATATATTAAGAATATTCTTCTTAGGGATTTTATTTTCTTCTAATTTAGATTTATTTAATTTAGCGCATAAAGTTCTTTGGTATTTTTTAAGCACAATTTTTATTATTGGGATTTGGTTTATAGAAGTAGCAATATTTAAAATAAAAGGAATTCCATTTTATTCAGACATAAAATTTTTATATAAACTAATTAAAAATAAATCTTTTTAATTTCCTATAGCGTTCCCATTCATAACTTCTAATAAAAATCTTTCTGTTACTTTAAGAATCTCGCAATTAGCAATATTAAATTCATAGCATTTAGGACCAGTATTTTTTATCATGCTTTTTTCTCCAGCCTGAATTTTTATAAACCCATATCTTCCTAATTCATCACAAGTCGCATTATCATCCTTTGCTATTTTAACATTAAATACATTCATTACTTGCTGGAAATTAGCTATAGCTATTATTCCATCTCCGTTGCAATTAAAATCCCCAGTCATATTTAGTATAAACATGTCAGTTAATTTCAAATCTCCTTCAAAGGGTATCTTTTCATCAAGCTTTCCAGGATTGTTTCTTATGTATATATTATAATCCGCAATATGCTTTCCAGTTAAATACATAGGAAAAGTTGTTTTATAGAAAGTAACATCCCCTTCTTTTAATTTTTGAAAATCAAGGCCCATATATTTAAAGTTCTTGCTAGAATTAACCATATAAAAAACCCCTGCAAAAGAAATCATTATTATAAATGAAAAAATTAAGATAGTTTTTAATTGTTTATTTTGTCTTTTCTTTATCTCCTCTTTTTCTTTATCATTATTAATTTCTCCGCAAGACTCAACAATTTTTTCTTTCCTGTCTTTTTCTATTACAAAAGTTTCACATACCTCTTCTTTCTTTTCCTCAGTTTTTTTCCCTTTACTTTCTTTTTTAGCCATAATATACAATTTTATTCTGAGTTTTTAAATATTATTCTTTTATAATCAATGCTATTTTTATTGATTATATCTATAAAAATTATTTGCTTCAAACTACTCCTTACATTACTTAACACCTATTATGTTAAACAAAAATTCATCACTTGTTTTTATTATATTCTCTTCACTGGATTGTATATACACACAACTCCCATTTTGTTTTATTGAAGAAGAAGAGTTTTCTGCGGATTTTATAATTATAAAATTATTGCTGCAATCTTTTATCGGATAATCTTCATTGCAGCTTTGTTTATCTAAACAAGCAGGTTGCATTCTCTGCACAAAATTCCCAATATTTTTGTAAATTTCTTGAGTTGCTAATTCATTTTCAGAATAAATATATAATGGTTTATTGGAATAATCATTCAATTTTTTTAGTTTATCTTGCTCAATATTTTCTGTTTCTTTCGGGTTATATTGGAATGTGAATTGATTCTTATTAATATCCAAATACCACAAATCTCCAGACTTCTGAAAAATAAATCCATTATAATTTATTTTACCTGGATTATTGTTGTTTCTTTCCCCTCCTGAAAAAGAATATCCAACAGTGCTCAAAACCATTATCACTAAAAGTATAATCCCAACTATCCATTGGTTTCTTTTCTTTTTTCTCTCTTCATCGTCCTTTGAAGCTATTTTTCTTATATCCATAATCTTATTTAATAACTCTTTTATTTGAGTTCATTAATGTAAAATATATCTTAGTTTATAGTATAAAAAGATTTTGATACAGCAAAATTTGTATTTGCGCAAACTCCCTGTTTTAACTCGTGAGTAAGCAAATCAAATTTTGGGGTGCTCAAGAACCAGACACGCCATACAGTTTACTGTATGGTTCTTGACAACAACTAATAAAATAAGGGCAAGGTATAATTTTCAATAAGCGATAAAAAAAGAAAGAAAAAAAGAAAAAATTATTTTTTTGGTTTTAACCTACTTTAGTAAGTACAGATGTTTCACCTAGTACTGTTTGTCCAAGGTATTTATTGCCTTTAGCTGTATCAATTTCAGCTGGCCTTTTGGTCAACTTTGTTGCAGCAGCAGCAGTGTCTTCTGCATCATAACCTGCGACTACAAGAGCAAGCTTACCGGTTGTAAATTTATCACCAACACTTTGTATCAAGTATTGTCCTCTACCAACTCCAGTAGCTGTTGTAAATGCTCCAGCGCAAGTTCCAGATGCGACTCCCAATGCAGTAGCAGTAGCAGTATTAATACAACTTCCACCAACAAGAATCACATTCTTAGTTTCCCAAGATGTTTTCTCGCTGTCTTTGAAAATCATACTTCCTGCAGCTCCTGTTGTAGCAGTTGAAGATGTAAGATATACATCTGCAATTACTTCATCACCATGATAAACAGCATCTAAACTTTTTTGTCCACTACTTGGTTTTGTCCATAAGACTTCAGTTGCAAGTACTGAATAAACAAAGTTTCTGAAAATATCTGTACTTTGTATTTCTGTAGATGTTCCAGTAGTGCTTGGACCAGGGCCATATACAATATTTACCACTTCTGCCTCTTTTGTTGAAGCAGTGTTCCAACCCAATGTTAGTGTTATGTTCCTTCCTCCATACTTGTTTTCGTCTTTATCTTCTTCTTGAAGAGTTAGATTAATTGTTGAACCATCACTATCTACACTTATATTCAAACAACCAAGCTGTCCTATTGCAGCAGCACCATATGTACAAGAACTTGCACTTCCGAATGTTTCATTCCAAGGTAAATAAAGCTTCATACCCTCTTTTGTATAAAGAGTTCTGAAGTTTACATTACTGCCTCCTGTGAAGTTGATAACCTTGTTTGTACTGTCAATATTTCCTACAGTCAAAACAATATTTCCTATTGAAACTTCATCACCTTCTTTTTTGTTAGCACCTGCATCACTCCAACCAGTAGATGAAGTATCATCTTTATACTGGAAAGTAGCTTTAGTAGTTCCACTATCGTTTTTGATGTCAGTTATCTTCATTAAGTAAGATTCTCCATCTTTTCCATCACTCCATGAAGCAATGAATTGGTCAAAAGTATCTCCATCATATCTCATTCTAGAGTCATTTGTAGTGCCAAGTAAATCACCTGCACCTTTACCAATACCAGTGAAATTTTTATTATCACCATAGACAATCGCTATATTTGTTTTAGCACTCTTCAAAGGGAAGTCTATTAATTCGATATAACTGTCACTTCCTGCCTTGACTTTGATCTTTTCTTCTACAGGATATTTTAAACCTGTTGAAGAAATTTTTACAGCTTCAAATCCTGGCATTGTTATCACACCTTTCTCTGTAACAAACAAGTCATCCTTTGCATCCCATCTTATTTGAACCTTTGTAAGTTTAGTTCCTGTACTGCTTCCAGTATAGTTTATTGTTGCTTTAAGATTAGTAACACTATCATCATTCATTTCAACATCAGAACCACTTACTAATTTAAGTTTTCCTATACCAACGCTAAATTGTGCTCTTTTAAGACCATCTGCGTAGTTTTGAGAATCTATAGATTTAACACCTATATATGCTCCGCTTACTTTCTGTGTTTCTCCAGCAGCAAGAGCATTTGTCTCAACACCATTTATAGTAAATCTTACTGTTGAAGATCCTACATAAGTACAAACAACATCATAAACAACTCCATTAATAGTCATAGTTGCAGACTCTCCTTGCTCTAAGGTTGTTGATTGAGCAGCATCTAATAAAGTCAATGTTGTTGCATTCACATAACTTAGAATAAAGTATTTTTTACCTAGAATAGTTATGTCTGTTGATTGTAAATCACTCCATAAAGGCTGGTCAGTAAATTCTAAAGTATAGTTAAGAATATGTCCGCCATTTGCAACCTTTATACCAACTGTAGGTTCGTCTTCAGCATAATCACTATCTTCCCACATATTAAATGTGATATTACCTGTATCAATCTTTTGAGTATAATCAAACTCATCGTTGTCATCATCTAGATAAACACCGTTAGATAAAATTGTGGGTAAACCACTTCCTGGGCTAGTATCAGTGATAGATGTTGATATTACATCTTCAATACCTTCTCCTAAATTAAATTCAGTAGAAGCTCTTGCAATTTTAAGAGACTCTCCTGTAGGAGCTCCACCTGTTGCTGGAACTTTATCTGCTAAATATGTTGAAATGCTTGTTGCTGGTGTTTGATCCAAAGGACCACTATTACCATAAACTATAGCAGGAGTAGCAGATGTGAAATCAGTTGGGAAAGCTGCAGCAGCAGCAATGCCTAAAGAACTACCAATCATTACAGCACTACCTAAAACCGCTGATATTTTTTTAAAATTTAATCTCATTTTTTTTAACCTCCTTTCAATTGTATAATCATGTTGCCTAAAAAGCAACTTTTAGGGAAAATTGAATAAAAACAAATGACATAGGGTATTCATTTGTTACATCTTAATTCCCTATAGATCACCCTTTTGGGTATAGATTTAAATTAAGTTTTCTTTAAAAAGCTTAGCTATTAGTTTTCCCCCATTCAACTAAAAAACCCTCTTTTCAGTGGTTTTATTTATAAAGGTTTCGCTGTTACTATATTATAAATACATATTATTCCTATAGATGATAGAAACATTTATTAATATAGTCTATTTTTATTGTAATATATTACAAAATAAAACATATATTTAAATGGCAAAGATTAAAACACTGGAAATAACTCTTTTTGAGTCAGCAGGGGCTTTTTCTATATTTAAAAGAGCTCATCCAGAAAAAAATAGCTATGATTTTTCAGGAATTTTAGCTTTAAGACAATTACTTAGCAACGAAAAAGCCAGAATTTTAAATGTTATTAAAACCCAAAAACCCTCTTCTATATACGAACTTGCGAAAAAGCTAAAACGAAGTTTTAAGGCAGTAAATCATGATATAAAGCTCTTAGAAAGGTTTGGTCTTATAGTTTTTACAGAAGAAAAAGTCAATAATAGGATAAGACACAAGCCAGAAATAGTTGTAGATGAAATTGTTTTTCGTGTAAAAATATAGCCGAATGAAGATGAAATCAGCTAATTAACTAGAAAAACTCAAACCTTACTCTTAAAAACTCTAATAATAGACTTTAATATATATATTTATATCTGTATCTTTTCCAAGTGTTTGGCTGGTTCCTTGAGAATTTTTAGTCTGATTTCCAGACTCTATTAAAAGCAATTTTTCATTGTTTTCTTTTTCTTTATCTAAACCAGAAATTATTTCTAGTTTATATCCTTTAACATTGTTTTTAGTATTCCAGGTATTATCCATAACTCCTTTTAATATTTCTTCTAAAACATTACAAGTATCTCTTTCATCAAGGCAAGGTTGTTGTTCTCTACACTCTATAATTAAATCTGAAACAGTTAAATAACCCTTATTTCCCAAATCCCTGCAATCACTTGTAAATTGCAAGCTAGAATCTAAAAAATTAGCTACTTCTGTACTTTCTATCTCTCTTTGAACGGGTTTTTTTATCATAAAGCCCAAAAATATTAATAAAATTACAGCCACAACTATTACAATTAATGCAAATCCCACCATTTCCTCCTGCCCTTTTTTGTTCTTTGTCTTCATTTTCTTAACTCTTAACCCTTTTCTTTAGGGCTTACTAAGATTATCCCTAATTCACATTTATCATATTTCTCTTGATTAACATCTAGCTCTTTTCTGCATAAACTGACAAAATTAGAATATTCTATAAAAGAACCACTTTTTTCTACTATAGTTAATTTATCACATCCAGGATAATTAGCCAAAGTGCACTCCTTGTTTCCTGTTTCTTGAGGATAGATTCTTTTTATTGTCAAGCCATTTACTTCCCAAAAATCATTATAGTCTTTTACACCCTTTATAGCAACAGCTTTATCCATATCTATGCAATTAGTTGTTCTAGAAAATACATCCCCGCAAGAAAACTCAGGAGAATTCGCGAGTTTTGAAATTAGCTGTATTGCTTTTTCTTCTTCTAAAATATTAGCTGTATCTTTCAAACCACCCATATATATTGTTAATATCATTAATCCAACTAAAACAAAAAATAGAGTTACAGCTATTAACATGAAAGCCATCTGCTGAATCTTTAATTGTGCTTTTTTATTTTTCATTTTTTATCATCCCCAAAGCCAATTCAAAGGAGATTACCACAGCCTGCAATCTGCATTTTTATTTTTATTTTCTATATCCTCTTTAATCTCATCTAAAATCTGGAAATTAATATTTGTTTTTTCATCAACATCTGCAAAATTTTTGAATTGTATTAAATTTTCTTTCAAGTTTGAATTGCAATCTTTTCTAGAAACTATTTCTATTTTGTTAGAATATAAATCAGATAAAATACTCGCTCTTTTCATGATTCTTTTAATCTGGCAGTTATATATAATACCATCAGAAAATATTGCTCCATACAACAAATCTTTGGTAAATTCTAGCCTCTTCCCCTCTTTTTCTAGATAATTAAAGGCATAATTGACATTTATACTGCATTTTCCTCCTGCAAAACATACTTTAATGCTTTCTTTTGAACATCCTTCAGATTCAAATTTTACATTATCAGGAAATACATTTTTATCATCTTCAATTTCTTCAGGAGCATCTATAAGACAATATTCTTTTTCCGCAGAAGTTAAAATTATCAAGTCTGCAATTTTAAAAGGATAATTGAATTGCTTTGACATTAAATAGAAATTCTTTCCCTGAACTTCTGAATCAGAAAAAATATACTTGTTTTTGAATTTTATTTCTGCTCCTGGCTCAGGCCATTTTCCAAAATTTTTCTGAGTGAGTTTAATTCCCTGTTCTCCAAAATTTCCTCCATCATAACACTCGTTATAAATTTTAGTATCTGTTTGAAGAGTCATAACTCTAGCAGTTTCTGATTCAAATCCTGTTTCTAAAGGGTTTGTGAGAATTTCTATTTGTTTTGCAGTCTCTGTACTCATTACATATGTCTGATTCATTATTAATTTTGTAGATATGTAAATAGCCAAGAATAAGATAACTGCACCCGCAATTAAAGCAAATAGCCACGAAAACGAAATTTGAATGTCTGCTTTTTTATTTAATCTTCTTCTAATTGCCATATTATCCTCTTTTAATAAATTAATTAAGAAATCTATATTTAAATATCTTTTAATTTATCTATCAGCTCATAATCATATTAAACAACCTAATGGATTTTATTATTAGCACTTAGGATTTATTCAGACTCTTCAATAAGAACTAATTCATCTCCTTCATCTTTTTTTAGAATAAGATTAACTTTTCCATTAACAACATCAAGACAAAATTCTCCATTCTCATTCATTTTTGCAATATTAATATGCTCTATTTCAAAATAATTAAAATCTCCTCCGCTTGCACGCGGTTCAAAATATATTTTTGAATCATCTATAAAACAAACTTTTTCCGCATCTTCAGGAAGAGAATAAGTTTTTTCTTGTGAAGCAGAATCACTGCTCCAAACTTTGTTTATATCTTTTTGAAAATCATTGGTGAAAACAGCAATGCTTCCTATATCCCTATTATTCAAAAGAATCCATATCACATAAAATGCAAATGCAATAAAAACAATAATTAATATTATTGAAAATATCATTCCAAATGAAAGTTGGATTTGCCCCCTATTATTTTTTTCTAGTCCTCTTTTTATTTTATTCATATTTATAAATAACAATATGTTTATTTATAAGTTTTTACTATTAAAATATCCAACAACTCTCGCTTCGCTCGTAATATGTTTTATTTATTAATGTAGCCCATAAAATATAAAAATTAATATTTAAAATTATCTGTCATCAAGAATTTTTAAGAACTAAAACATCATTTAAAATCATTTGATGGCCTTGCAGTAATTGAGCATGAATTTTGAATAGGAGAATTTCCAAATTCATCCTCACACTTTATGTAATAATTGAAATTTGTATTCCAGTCTGTGAAATGCTCTTTATCATCCACGCTTGTTATTTTTATTCCATCTGCAAATGAATAACTGCAGGAATCTTTTCCATAAACACAACTTGCTTTTTCATTAGTTATTATTTTTAAATAACTCTCATCATGATATGCTCTTACAACTACAGGAGCACTAGTATCTGTCTCAACACCGAAGCTTACAGATTTAATATCAGCATTTCCTCCTAAATCCACACACTTTATGTAATAAGTATAGGTTCCTGAAGGAAGATTCAAATCAGTAGAGTGCTTGTACGAGTGTGTATTAAAGAATTCTATATATTTTTCAGAAGATGCATCTTTTATACCAGTGTAAGAGCACACTGCTTCTCCTTTGTTGTATCCTGCTTGTGTTTCTGCTTCTAAAGTAACTTTAACAATTTCAGTTGAATCTCTGATTGTTTCATTTGGCTTTAGAGAGCTGTCTTTTATAACTAAAGGTTCTGTTCCTATCAGACTAAATTTATAACTCTGGCTCATTATATTTCTGTCATTCTTAGGCATATATGGCTGGTCTTCGCATTTAAAGAAGAATACATTCTCTTCTTTGTTTTTTAATCCTGTAAGAGTTGTCTTGCACTTGTAAACCATATTTGCATTCATTTCAAGAACATTGCTAGCACAAGCCATAGTATTTTCCATTTCAGAATAATCTTTGTCTT